>Ga0131853_10013834_pt1 | contig 14793 bp, 14 predicted proteins | sample TergutLab28metaG_FD_92764 | JGI IMG/M metagenome (GOLD analysis project Ga0131853, IMG submission 92764) | Labiotermes labralis P1 segment gut microbial communities from Petit-Saut dam, French Guiana - Lab288 P1 (version 2) (version 2) | ecosystem: Host-associated > Arthropoda: Insects >... | reverse complement strand
TGACCGCGTACCTCGAGCGCTACAACTCGATCGGGTGGTCGGAGAACGAGGTGTACGACGGCATCGAGCCGATGCTGGCGATCGCGCAGGGCACCGGCGCGCGGCTCGCGGTCGCGACGTCGAAGACCGAGAGGTTCGCGATCCGGATCCTCGAGCACTTCGGCCTCGCCGGGTACTTCGAGGTGATCGGTGGGGCCAGTTCCGACGGTTCACGCCGCGCCAAGGCCGACGTGATCGAGCACGTCCTGGGCGGGCTCGGCATCCCGGCGACCCCGGGTGCCGTCGCCGACGTCGTGATGATCGGCGACCGCGAGCACGACGTGCACGGCGCCGCGCACTGGGGCATCCCGACGGTGTTCGTCGAGTGGGGGTACGGCTCCGGGGCGGAGGCGGAGGGCGCGCGCTGGTCGGCGCCGACGGTCCCGGACCTCACGCGGATCCTGACGACGGCGGCCTGAGGTGGGCATGATTCACGTCACGTTCGTGTGTACCGGCAACATCTGCCGCTCCCCGATGGCGGAGCGGATCTTTGCCGAGCACGTGCGCCGCGCCGGTCTCGACGACCGGGTCCGGGTGACGAGCGCGGGCACCCACGGCTACCACGTCGGCGACGGCGCCGATCCCCGCACCGACAAGGTTCTCGAGGCGGCCGGCTACCCGACCGGGCATCGTGCCGCGCAGGTCGGCGACGACCATCTGGCCGCCGACCTGGTGGTTCCCCTGGACCGCGGCCACGACCGGACCCTCGCGCGGCTCGGTGTGCCCGACGACCGGCGCCGGCTGCTGCGCAGCTTCGACCCGAACGCCGACGGCGAGTCGGTGCCCGACCCGTACTACGGCGACATCACCGACTTCGAGTTGGTCCGCGACCAGATCGAGGCCGCGGTGCCCGGCCTGCTCGCCTGGGTGCGGGAGAACTGACCTGCGCGGAACCAGTACCGTGGGAGCCGTGGGAAGGCTGAAGTTTCTGTTGCGACCCGGCTGGCTGGCGTTGGCAGCTGTGGTGGCCGGTTTCGCCTTCATGTGTTTCACGGTGCTGGCGCCGTGGCAGTTGGGCAAGAACACCCGGACGTCCGAGCGCAACAGCCTGCTCGAGCAGTCCATCAACGCCGACGCGGTCCCGATCGACTCGCTGCTCAGCGGGACGGGTCCCGCTCCGGGCGACGAGTGGCGCAAGGTCCTCGCGACGGGCACCTACGTTCCCGACAGCGACCTACTCGTGCGCCTGCGTTCGGTCGAGGACGCGCCTGCCTACGAGGTGCTCACGCCGATGGTCGTCACCGACGGGCAGACGATGCTCGTCAACCGCGGCTACGTGCGCCCCATCGAGGGCAACCAGGCGCCGCCGGTCCCGGCCGCACCCACGGGGCCGGTGACTCTCCAGGGCCGTATCCGTATGTCCGAGGGCACGGTAGAGGGCAAGGCCCCGCTGAACGAAGGCGGCGCCAGGCAGGTGTACTACATCGACTCGGGCCAGATCGGACAGTTCATCGGGACCGACCTGGTCAACGGGTATCTTCAGCTCGACGCCGATCAGCCGGGCGGGCTCGGCACGATCCCGCTGCCCCAGCTCGACGCCGGACCGTACCTGTCGTACGGCCTGCAGTGGCTCGCTTTCGGCATCATGGCGCCCTTGGGCCTGGCGTACTTCATCCGGGCTGAACTGCAAGAGCGCCGGAAGGCACGCGCGGCCGTCGTGGCGGCCGAGGCACCCGTCGAAGCGCCGGCTGAGACGCCGGCCGAGGCACCTGCTGCCGCGGAGGCTCCGGTCACCGAGCCGGCGCCGGCAGCGCAGCCCGCGGCCGCTGCCGAGCCCGACGAGGCACCGGCGGGCGACGAGTTCCAGTTGCCGGCCCGCCGGGGACTGCTGAAGAAGAAGTCCAAGACTCCGGACGCGCCACTGAGCCAGTCGCAGGCGAGGCTCGCCCACCGCTACGGCGAACGACGCTGACCGCCGCCCCGCAGGCGGGGAACAATATGCTCGGGGCCATGAAGGGTGCCAGGGTCGTCTCCACGGCCACCGCGATCGCACTGGTAGTTCTCCTGCTCGGCATCGGCGTGACGGTCGCCGTGCGGGCAGCGCAGCAGGACAAGGACCTTCAGGCGTGGCCGCTGGTGCTGCTGTGGGTGCTCTACGGATCGTTCGCCGCGGTGGTCGCGTTCCGGATGCTGCGGCGCACCGCCGTCACCGAGGCGGCCGAGGCGCTGGCGCAGGCGCGCCGCGCCGACGAGGCCCGCGTGCTCGATCAGATTCCCGCCCCAGCCCAGCCGCCACGGATCCGCTTCGACGACCTCGACGATCCCGAGGCGATGCGATTGCTGGAATACAACGATCGGTTGGCCCGCCTCCGCGATCAGCGGTGACGTCGCCGGGCCGCCGCGAACGTGAGGGCGAGGGCGGCCGACGTGACGGCCGCGCCGGTCTGGACCGCCGTGGACAGTCGCGCTGCCCGCTCGAGGTCCGCGACGACGGGCGCGGGACCGGAACCGAGGGTGGGCCGCATCTCCACGCCGTGCGCGTACTCGGTCCGCCCGCCCAACTGCACCCCCAGTGCGCCCGCCGCCGACGCCTCCGCGACGCCCGCGTTCGGGCTCGGATGGTGCGCGGCGTCGGACCGCCACGCGGCCAGCGCGGCGCGCGGTGAGCCTCCGACGACCGGGGCCACCGCGACCGTCAGCGCCCCGGCCAGGCGGGCGGGTGCCAGGTTGACGACGTCGTCCCAGCGGGCGGCGGCCCAGCCGAAGCGGCTGTACTTCGCCGACCGGTAGCCGATCATCGCGTCGAGGGTGTTCGACGCGCGGTACGCGAGCAGTCCGGGCACGCCCGCCACCGCGCCCCAGAACAACGCGCCGACGGTGGCGTCGGAGGTGTTCTCCGCCACCGATTCCAGGCTCGCGCGGGCCAGTCCGTCGGCGTTCAGCACGCTCGGGTCGCGCCCGCACAGCGACGGCAGCAGTTCCCGCGCCGCCGCCAGGTCACCGGACTCGAGGTGCCGGGCCATCGTGCGCCCGGTCCCCGCCAGCGAGGTGCCGCCCAGCACCGTCCAGGTGGCGGCCGCGACGGTCGCGGTCTCGCCGACCCAGCCCAGGTGTGCCGCCGCCCGCTGCGCCGCCACCCCGATCACCGCGGTGGCACCGACCAGCGCGGCGGTGTGCGCCGCCCCGGCCACGCGGCCGTCCGCGTACGTGCGCTTCTCCAATGCCATTGCGGCGCGCCCGAATCCGGCCACGGGATGCCAGCGCCGCGGATCGCCGAAGGCGCGGTCTGCGGCATACCCGAGCAGCAGGCCTGCCGCCCGGGCGGTGGAACGGGAACGTCGGGCCGGGACTCGGCGGGCACAGCGGAACACGACGGTATTTCTACCAACCCGCCCCCGGCCGACCGGCACGGCACCGCCGGGCGGTGGCACCCTCGACTCATGCCGACGCGCGTCCAGGCCCCGACCGTCCTGCTCATCGAGGACGACCACCGACTCACCGCCCTGCTCAGCGACCTCCTCACCGAGGAGGGCTATCGCGTGGACGTGGCCTCGGACGGTCAGGTCGGTTTGCATCTGGGCCTGACCCATCGCTACGACGTGCTCGTCCTGGATCGGGGTCTGCCCGGTTGCGACGGCGTCGACGTCCTCCGCGCGCTGCGTCGGCGCGGCGTCGACACACCGGTCCTCGTACTCACTGCACGCGGCACACTCGACGACCGGGTCGAGGGGCTCGACGCCGGTGCCGAGGACTACCTGGTCAAGCCGTTCGAGATCCCCGAACTGCTGGCGCGGCTGCGCGCGCTCCGCCGCCGCCCGCTCGAGGCTGCGGAGTCCCTCCGGGTCGCGGGCCGGACTCTGAACACCGAGAGCCGGACCGTGACCGGCGACGACGGTACCGTCGAACTCTCGGCGAGCGAGTGCGCCCTGCTGTCGGTGCTCGCCCGCTCCCCCGGTCAGGTGTTCACCCGCGGCCAGCTCCTCGACGCCGCGTTCGGCGCGGCGGGCACCCCGGGAACGGTCGACACGTACGTCCACTACCTCCGCCGCAAACTCGGCCGCGACGTCGTCCGGACGGTCCGCGGGGTCGGCTACCGGCTCGGATCCCGATGACGGCCCGCAGCTTTCGACGCGCCCCCAGCCTGTCCGCCCGACCGGCGGCAGTGATCGGGGACGAGCATCTGCTGCGGCGCGCCGGACGGATCGCCGCGTTCCAGGCCTCGGTCGCGCTCGCGCTGGTGCTGGTCGTGGTTGGGCTCGTGGTGTTCGTCGTGGACACGCGGGCCCAGTCGAGACAGATCGACACGACGCTGCAGTCCGTCGTCGCATCGACCGAGGATGTCGATGATCCCCCGCCCGGCACGGCGCTGGCGCTCCGCGCACCGGACGGTTCGACGGAGCTGAGCGCGGGCGCGCCGCCGCAGGCCGCGACGGTGCTGGACGGCCCGTCCGGCTTCACCAGCGTGCACCACGGCGACCACCACTACCGCGTCTTCGTCGCCGACAACGCACACGGACGCGCCGCCGCCCTGCTCGACCTCGAACCGTTCGAGACCGGACGGGATCGCCTCCTGTCGGCGCTGGTGCTGGCAGAGGTAGCGGGTGTGGCCGCGTCCGTGCTCGTCATCGTCCTGTTGTCCCGCCGATCGATCCGCCCGTTGGCACTGGCGTTGTCGCTGCAGCGACGGTTCGTCGCCGACGCCTCGCACGAACTGCGCGCCCCGCTCACCGTCCTGCACACGCGCACGCAGCTGCTCGCGAGGCGGGCGGACCGGCTGGGCCCCGACGAGATCGCACGGCAGCTCGACGGGATCGTCGACGACACCCGCGCCCTGAGCGAGCTGGTCGAGGATCTGCTGCTGTCCGCGGCACTGGAGACCGGCCCGGACACCCGCGAACCGGTCGACCTGGTCGCTCTGTGCAGGCAGGTGCGTGACAGCGTCGCGGCGCACGCCGCATCCCTCGGCGTGACCGTCGACGTCCAACGCGACGTCGACTCGGCCGTCGTGATCGGGTCCCGGCCGGCGCTCCGCCGCGCCGTGCACGGCCTGGTCGGCAACGCCGTCACCCACGTACGCCCCGGCGGTCGAGTCACCGTGCGCATCGGACGCGACGCCGAGCACATCCGAATCTCGGTGATCGACACCGGAATCGGTATCGCCCCCCACCAGACGCAGCGCATGTTCACCCGGTTTGCGCACGGCCCCGAGCAGCCCGCCGGCGGCCGCCGGTACGGCATCGGGCTGGCCCTGGTCCGAGAGGTCGCGGTCGCCCACGGCGGCGAGGTGCTGGTGGAGTCGACCGAAGGCCACGGGGCCACATTCGTCCTCGTCCTGCCTGCCGATTCCCAGGCGACTCCAAGAAACCGCACCTAATCTGACCTTCCCGGACGCACACATCCAGACGAAGGCGAGTCACCATGGGGCCCACAACGTTCAACGGCATGCCAATCCACCCACTGCTCGTGCACTTCGTGGCGGTGCTGGTGCCGATCTCCGCGCTTCTGCTGCTGTTGTCGGTCTGCTGGCCCGCCGCACGACGCCGCATCGGGCTCATCTCCCCCGTGGTCGCGTTCGTGACGCTCGTCTTCGTGCCGCTCACGACGCATGCCGGTGAGTGGCTGGAGCACCGGACGGACCCCGATCCGCTGGTGCGGATTCACGCGGAGCTCGGAGACCAATTGATCTTCTGGTCGGCCGGAGTGTTCCTCGCCTCGCTCGCATGGTGGGCGCTCCACGACCCGAAGGTGCGCGGATGGTGGGCGGCACGGCGTCAGTCGTCGAACGGGCAGGCATCCCGAGCCGTCGCGATCGTCGTGGCCGTCGTGGCCGTCGCGCTCTCGGTCGGATCGGTCGTGCAGGTCTATCGGATCGGCGACAGCGGCGCCGCCGCGGTCTGGTCCGGGTCCGACACCACGAACTGACACCCTTCGGTCCCCGACGGGGCCCGTGCCTTCGGACAGCCTTGCATTGCTGGTGGATCGCCTCTGCCCGCAATAGCCTTCGAATTGTGACCTCGAACCCGGAGTCCCCCGATTCGGCGGACGGGACCGGACCGGGCCCGCACACCGCGGAGCCCCACGTCGGGGCGCTGGCGTCGCGCCTGAACTGGCTGCGGGCGGGCGTGCTGGGCGCCAACGACGGCATCGTCTCGGTCGCCGGTCTGGTGGTCGGTGTCGCGGCGGCCACCACCGACCGCGGGCCGATCCTCACGGCCGGGCTGGCGGGTCTGGCCGCGGGCGCGGTGTCGATGGCGCTGGGCGAATACGTCTCGGTCAGTACCCAGCGCGACAGCGAACGGGCGCTGCTGGCGAAGGAGCGCGTCGAGCTGTCGACCATCCCGGACGCCGAACTCGACGAGCTGGCTTCGCTCTACGAGGACAAGGGGCTCTCGCCCGCGACGGCGCGGAAGGTCGCCGAGGAGCTCACCGCGCACGACGCGTACGCGGCGCACGCCGAGGCCGAGCTCGGCATCGATCCGAAAGAGCTCACCAACCCGTGGCAGGCGGCGGCCGCGTCGGCGATCTCGTTCACGATCGGCGCGATCCTGCCGATGCTCGCGATCCTGCTGCCGCCGGCCAGCGCGCGGATTCCGGTCACGTTCGTGGCGATGCTGGCGGCGCTGGCGATCACCGGCAGCCTCAGCGCCCGCCTCGGCGGCTCCCGACGGGGGCGCGCGGTGGTGCGCGTCGTGACCGGCGGCGCACTCGCGATGGCCGTCACCTACGGGATCGGGCAGCTACTCGGCGTCGCCGGCGTCTGACACCGGAACGGCCTGCTCTCCCAGCAGCCAGTTCTCGAACGCCTCGTTGCACAGGCAGGCGGGAGAGCGCTTGTCCCGCAACAACGCCACCGCACTGGGCGCGTCCGCCTCGCCGGACAGCACCAGCGCCCGTGCCGCGACCAGGCTCGAACGGTTCAGCCCCACCTGGCAGTGGACCAACACCGGGCCGGTCTCGCGGCACACGTTCACCCACGCCGCGAGCGCGTCCACCTGCTCGAATCCCTGCTCGCCGCTGTCGTACATCCGCACGTAGACCTCTGAGTCGATGTTGTGCCGAATGTCGTACTGCTCCCACGGATACAGCGACACCACGTGGACGACGAATTCCGGCAGCACGAGCCCCTCACGGCAGCCGCCCTGCCACAGGTTCGGGGCGATCTCGCTGATGACGGGGACGTCGAACGGGATGTGGCCGTGCGCGGTCACACCGACCAGGTGCTGTCGCATCGGGTCGATCTGGATGTCGATCGCTGTGGGGTCGACCAAGTCGTCGTTCACGCTCTAGGTCCGTTCGGGTTTGCGGCCGGGGATTCCAGTATCTCCGGTTTTCCCGCCGTACAGCTGCGGGATGAACCACGAAAGGCCGCTTCCTGACGCAATTCCGGCATTTTCCGCGGCCGGAGCCGCGACGGGCATCGCCGGTTCGGAGGCTTCGAAGCATCGCAACCCGTCGGTCTCACACCTGCCGAGACATGTCGACACCCGCACGCGACCTGCACCGACCCGGTCACTGGCGCGTACCGGCATCCGACACCGGACATGGGCACACGGTACCGGCAAGCTGACCGCGACAGCCCATGGTGAACGTCATCTATGCCGTTCGACACCCTGATGATCTTTTGTCGTAGTCATCGGCAGCTGTCGGAGTTCGAGACGCGGTGGCCGCCAACTTCCGGGTGGCATTCATGATGCGTTCGAGAGCTAGAACGAATTCCGGCAGAAAAAGAGGCCGGTGCCCTGTTGAAAACCCCCGAACTGCAGGGTGATTGCAGTTCGGGGGTCAATGCGGTGGGCGCGGAGGGTTTCGAACCCCCGACCGCTGGTGTGTAAAACCAGAGCTCTACCACTGAGCTACACGCCCGAAATCCGGCGACGTTTGTCGCCGGAATCGCATCAGGACTTTAGCGCGGTGAGCGCCTTCTCCCAAGCTGCCTGGTCACGGGGTTCGCCGGGGCCGTTCATCTCCGCGAATCGGACGATTCCGTCCTTGTCGATCGCGAAGGTGCCGCGGTTGGCGAAACCGAGTTTGTCGTTGAACACCCCGTACGCCTCGGCGACGGCGCCGTGCGGCCAGAAGTCCGACAGCAACGGGAAGGTGTATCCCTGCTCGGCGGCCCAGATCTTGTGGGTCGGCGACGGACCGACCGAGACCGCGAGGATCTCGGAGTCGTCGTTCTGGAATTTCGGCAACTCGTCGCGCACACGGCACAGTTCGCCCTGGCACACACCCGTGAATGCGAGCGGGTAGAAGACGAGAAGAACGTTCTTCTTGCCACGGAAGTCCGACAGGGTGACTTCCTGGTTGTTCTGATCCTTGAGGGTGAAATCGGGCGCGGTGGTCCCCACCTCGAGAGGCATGCCTGGTCCTAACGTCGGGTACGTCGGCGCATCCGTCACGACAAACGTACGCCGTGCGGATGTACGGAATTGAGATTACGACGCCGGCTCAGCGCTTGGGAGCACGCGCCTTGGGCTGGACCAGCCGGCTGCCGCTCCACAACCCGAGGTTCGCGGCCGACGTCTGCGTCAGGCCGGCGGTCGGCGCCGATTCCGCGATCTCGCTGGGCTCGACGTGGCCGGGTCGACCCGTCTTCGGGGTGAGAACCCACACGAAGCCCTCGTCCGACAGCGGCCCGATGGCGTCCATCAGCGCGTCGACCAGGTCACCGTCACCGTCACGCCACCACAGCAGCACGACGTCGACGACCTCGTCGGAGTCCTCGTCGACCATCTCGCCACCGATGGCCTCCTCCACCGACGAACGCAGCTCGTCGTCGGTGTCCTCGTCCCAACCCAGTTCCTGAACCACCATGTCGTGGATAACGCCGAGTTTCTGAGCGTAGTTCTGAGCGTCCTCCGCGGCGACCACGGTGGTGTCCTCCTCTGTTCGGTGGGGCACGAATTTCACGCACCCCGGTCGGGATCGAGCATGCGTCGATCAATAGAGGAAAGCGAACATGGTCGGAGCCTTTCGCGCAAGCCGACGACCCCGAAAATCTCGAGAAAGTGATCGCGGGACCGTGCAGACCGCCCCTATCAGGGCAAATCCACGGCCCGTCCGGGCGTCGCGACGCGCCGGGTGCCGAACAACAGGAGCGGGGGTGCTCCGTCCGTCTGGATGGTGAAAGATGAGTGCTGCGCCATATTCATATGGAAACTCGGCCGGCCCTAACAAGGACCGACCGGATGGAGCGGACGCGACACCGCGCGTCCCACCACAATGAGGAGCACACCTTGTCAGACCTGATCCAGGGGCCCGCATCTCAGCCGAACGCCGACACACCAGGCGTCTCCGGCGGGGCCTCGTCACCCGCCGCGAACGCGCAGCCCGGCACCGACGGCCGGGTTCGCGTCATCCGCGAAGGGGTGGCCTCCTACCTGCCGGACATCGATCCGGACGAGACGAACGAGTGGCTCGAATCGTTCGACAGCCTGCTCGACCAGGCCGGCCACGCCCGCGCCCGGTACCTGATGCTGCGCCTGCTCGAGCGCGCCGGTGAGAAGCACGTCGCGATCCCCGCGCTCACGTCGACCGACTACGTCAACACGATCCCGACCGAGAACGAGCCGTGGTTCCCCGGCGACGAAGAGGTCGAGCGGCGGTACCGCGCCTGGATCCGCTGGAACGCCGCGATCATGGTTCATCGCGCCCAGCGTCCGGGAGTCGGCGTCGGTGGTCACATCGCGACGTACGCGTCGTCGGCCGCGCTGTACGAGGTCGGCTTCAACCACTTCTTCCGCGGCAAGGATCATCCTGGCGGCGGCGACCACGTCTTCGTGCAGGGTCACGCCTCGCCGGGCATCTACGCCCGCGCGTTCCTCGAGGGCCGCATCGGCGCCGATCAGCTCGACGGTTTCCGCCAGGAGGCCAGCCACGCGAAGGACGGCGGCGGACTGCCGTCGTACCCGCATCCGCGTCTGCTGCCGGACTTCTGGGAGTTCCCGACGGTCTCGATGGGCCTGGGCCCGATGAACGCCATCTACCAGGCGCGGTTCAACCACTACCTCAACGACCGCGGCATCAAGGACACCTCCGACCAGCACGTGTGGGCGTTCCTCGGTGACGGCGAGATGGACGAGCCGGAGTCGCGCGGCCTCGCGCACGTCGCGGCCACCGAGGGCCTCGACAACCTGACGTTCGTGATCAACTGCAACCTGCAGCGCCTCGACGGCCCGGTTCGCGGCAACGGCAAGATCATCCAGGAGCTGGAGTCGTTCTTCCGCGGTGCCGGCTGGAACGTCATCAAGGTCGTGTGGGGTCGCGAGTGGGATGCGCTGCTGCACGCCGACAAGGACGGCGCGCTCGTCAACCTCATGAACGAGACGCCCGACGGTGACTACCAGACGTACAAGGCCAACGACGGCGCCTTCGTCCGTGAGCACTTCTTCGGGCGGGACCCGCGCACCAAGGCTCTGGTCGCGGATCTCACCGACGAGGAGATCTGGAACCTCAAGCGCGGCGGCCACGACTACCGCAAGATCTACGCCGCATACGCGGCCGCGATGGCGCACAAGGGCCAGCCGACGGTGATCCTGGCCCACACCATCAAGGGCTACACGCTGGGTAAGCACTTCGAGGGTCGCAACGCGACGCACCAGATGAAGAAGCTGACCCTCGACGATCTCAAGCGCTTCCGCGACATCCAGCGCATCCCGATCTCCGACGAGGAGCTCGAGAAGAATCCGTACCTGCCGCCGTACTACCACCCGGGGCCGGATTCACCGGAGATCCAGTACATGCTGCAGCGCCGCAAGGCGCTCGGCGGCTTCCTGCCGTCGCGCCGCACCGACGCCGCTCCGCTCGCCCAGCCCGAGGACAAGACGTACGCGCCGGTGCTGAAGGGGTCGGGCAAGCAGGAGGTGGCCACCACGATGGCGACCGTCCGCATCCTCAAGGAACTGTTGCGCGACAAGGAGATCGGCAAGCGGATCGTGCCGATCATCCCCGACGAGGCCCGCACGTTCGGCATGGACTCGTGGTTCCCGTCGCTGAAGATCTACAACCGCAACGGTCAGCTGTACACGTCGGTCGACGCCGAACTGATGCTCTCCTACAAGGAAAGTGAAGTCGGCCAGATCCTGCACGAGGGCATCAACGAGGCCGGTTCGACGGCGTCGTTCACCGCGGTCGGCACGTCGTACGCCACCCACGGCGAGCCGATGATCCCCGTGTACATCTTCTACTCGATGTTCGGTTTCCAGCGGACCGGTGACGGCCTGTGGGCGGCGGCCGACCAGATGGCGCGTGGTTTCGTCCTCGGCGCCACCGCCGGTCGCACCACGCTCACCGGCGAGGGCCTGCAGCACGCCGACGGCCACTCGCTGCTGCTGGCGTCGACCAACCCGGCGGCGGTCTCCTACGATCCGGCGTTCTCGTACGAGATCGCGCACATCGTCAAGGACGGCCTGCGTCGCATGTACGGCGGCACGGCCGGCGCCGACGGGTTCGGCGGCGAGAACATCTTCTACTACCTCACCATCTACAACGAGCCGTACGTGCAGCCGGCCGAGCCGGAGAACCTGGACGTCGAGGGCCTACTCAAGGGCATCTACCTGTACAAGCGGGCCGAGAACTCCGGTCCGCGTGCGCAGATCCTGGTCTCGGGCGTCACGATGCCCGAGGGCCTGCGGGCACAGCAGCTGCTGGCCGACGACTGGGGTGTGGCCGCGGACGTGTGGTCGGTGACGTCGTGGGGCGAGCTGCGCCGCGAGGGCATCGAGTGCGAGCGCGAGGCCCTGCACCACCCGGGCGTCGACGCTCCGCAGCCGTACGTCGCCCAGGTGCTGTCGCAGGCGCAGGGCCCGTTCGTCGCCGCGTCGGACTGGATGCGGGCGGTGCCGGACCAGATCCGGCAGTGGGTCCCCGGCTCCTACACCACGCTCGGCACCGACGGGTTCGGCTTCTCCGACACCCGCCCGGCCGCGCGCCGGTTCTTCAACGTCGACGCCGAGTCCATCGCGGTCGCGGTGCTCTCGTCGCTGGCGAAGTCGGGCGAGCTGGACCGCGCGAAGGCCGCGGAGGCGGCCGCCCGCTACCGGATCGACGACGTGCTCGCCGCGCCGGAGCAGACGTCGGACCCCGGCGTCGCGTGAGCTGAGCCGATCGCTGTGATCGGCAGCAGTTCGAACGGAACGAACTGAAGCGCCCGCCCCGGCGCGAGAGTCCTCGGGACCTCGCGCCGCGGCGGGCGTAAGTTCCTTTTCATGGCAGCGGATCAGCCCGAGACGTCGACCCCTTCCCCGCTTGCGCGCGCGGAGGGCCCGGAGCGCCCGAATCCGCCGCAACTGCGACGCGAGCGCTATCAACCGCCGGTTCCTGATCCGACGGGCAGGCCGAGCCGCGACTCCCTCCCCGACGCGCTGCTACGTCGCGTCAAGCAGTTCTCGGGCAGGCTGTCCACCGAGGCGATCGCCTCGATGCAGGATCAGCTGTCCTTCTTCGCGGACCTCGACGCCGAGCAGCGCGCGAGCGTCCAGATGATCGTCCAGCGGTCGGTCGTCAACTTCCTCGAATGGCTCACCGACGCCGAAAGCGACATCCGGTACACCATCGACGCGTTCCAGGTGATCCCGCAGGATCTCGCCCGCCGGCTCACGCTGCGGCAGACCGTCGAGATGGTGCGCGTGGCCATGGAGTTCTTCGAGAAGCGGCTGCCCGCCCTGGCCCGGAACGACCGGCAACTGGTCGCGCTCACCGAGGCCATCCTGCGGTACGGGCGCGAACTCGGCTTCGCGGCCGCGGCGGTGTACGCGAGCGCGGCCGAGTCCCGCGGCGCATGGGACACGCGCCTCGAGGCGCTGGTGGTCGACGCGGTCGTCCGCGGTGATACGGGATCGGATCTGCAGTCGCGCGCCTCGACTCTGAACTGGAACGCAACCGCGCCGGCGACGGTGATCGTGGGCACTCCCCCGCCCGAGGAGAGCGTCGCGGTGATCGGCACCGCGCACACCACCGCCCGGAAGCACGGCCGGGCGGCGCTCGCGGTCATCCAGGGTGAGCGGCTCGTGATGGTCGTGAGCGGCGAGTTGCACGGCAATCCGCGCGCCCACGCATTCATGCACGAGTTGATGGAGAGCTTCTCCGACGGGCCCGTGGTGATCGGTCCGACCACACCCACTCTGGGCGCGGCACACTTCAGCGCGGTGGAGGCGCTGGCCGGAATCGAGGCGGTCGTGGGGTGGCGGGGCGCGCCCCGGCCGGTGTTTGCGGCCGAGCTGTTACCCGAACGTGCGCTGCTCGGAGATACCGCTGCGGTAGCCGCCCTCAACGAGCGTTTGATCCAGCCTCTGTCGACCGCCGGCACCGCGCTCGCGGAGACGCTGGATGCCTATCTGGACTCCGGTGGCGCGGTGGAGGCGTGTGCGCGTCAGCTGTTTGTTCATCCAAATACGGTTCGCTACCGCTTGAAGCGAATTTCAGAAATCACGCGCCGCGATCCCACGAATCCCCGGGACGCGTATGTGCTCCGCGTCGCAGCGACAGTCGGCCGACTTGCCCAAACGCGCGTTCAATCCGCGACTAGCGACGCATCTGTCACAAATTTCACATTCCGGAACGTCGGGGCGTAACACTTGAGCGTCCAGATTCGATAGCGGCCGCCGACGTGGATTTTTGTAGGGAACCTACAAAACACGTGTCCAGAGTTCATTCTCGACAACATCTCGCTCAGCCGGGGTGAACGTGTTCTCTTGAAGGCGTGATTTCGTTGCTAGCCCCGGGTCAGGGCTCCCAGACACCCGGCATGCTCAGCCCATGGCTGGAGCTGCCGGGCGCACACGATCGCGTGGCGTTGTGGTCGAAGGCTTCCGGCCTCGATCTCGCGCGCCTCGGAACCACCGCGTCGGCCGAGGAGATCACGGACACCGCCGTGACTCAGCCGCTCGTGGTGGCCGCCGCACTCCTCGCCTACGAGGAACTCGAACGCCGGGGCCTCGTCCCGGCGGACACCATCGCCGCCGGGCATTCCGTCGGCGAGCTCGCCGCCGCGGCGGTCGCCGGAGTTCTCTCCGCCGACGACGCGGTGATGCTCGCCGCCGTCCGTGGCGCCGAGATGGCGAAGGCGTGCGCGCTCGAACCCACCGGAATGTCCGCGGTCCTCGGCGGCGACGAGGACGCAGTCCTGTCGCGGCTCGAGGAGCTCGATCTCACGCCGGCCAACCGCAATGCGGCCGGGCAGATCGTCGCAGCCGGCCGTCTCGACGCTCTCGAGCAGCTGGCGGCGAATCCCCCGGAGAAGGCACGCGTCCGCGCGTTGCCCGTTGCGGGGGCGTTCCACACCCGATTCATGGCGCCCGCCCAGGACGCCGTCGCCGAGGCAGCGTCGCGGATCGCACCCAGCGATCCCGTCCGCACGCTGCTGTCCAATTCGGACGGCGCGCCGGTGACCTCCGGCGCGGACGCCGTGGCTAAGCTGGCCGCGCAGGTGACCCGACCTGTGCGTTGGGACCTGTGTACCGCGAGTCTGCGGGCCGCTCAGGTCTCGGCGATCGCGGAACTTCCTCCGGCAGGCACCCTGATCGGGATCGCCAAGCGCGAGATGCGCGGCACACCGACCGTGCCGCTCAAGGAGCCCGGAGATCTTTCCGCACTGACCGAATTCACCGAAGACGGTTAGCTCACCGCGCGCTCACGATGCGCGCGCCCGGGTCGGCCCCGGCCGATCCGAACCCGAAGACACGAAACATCGAATGAAGAAGGGAGCCACGTAGTGGCCGCCAACCAGGAAGACATCATCGCCAACCTCGCCGAGATCATCGAAGAGGTCACCGGCATCGAGCCGTCCGAGGTCACGATCGAGAAGTCGTTCGTCGA
>Ga0131853_10013833_pt1 | contig 14794 bp, 7 predicted proteins | sample TergutLab28metaG_FD_92764 | JGI IMG/M metagenome (GOLD analysis project Ga0131853, IMG submission 92764) | Labiotermes labralis P1 segment gut microbial communities from Petit-Saut dam, French Guiana - Lab288 P1 (version 2) (version 2) | ecosystem: Host-associated > Arthropoda: Insects >... | reverse complement strand
CGTTTCCCACAGAATTACCCACACCACTCACGGACGTACACTAAATTCATCACGGTTTACTCACTGTTTCCACAGCGTCTGCTACTGCTAAAACACAACAATGATGAATGAAACAATATAAATACTACAGTAATTTCCATGAATTTTACTGTTGACATATTTCAAAAAAAGAGGTAGGAGGATAATATGGCTAAAAAGAAGAAAAATGTGTTTAACGATGGAGTCAAAAATGCAGAGGATAATGAAAACATCGGTGAACGCCTTAATATGCCGGTAGGCAGCAAGCGTCCCAGAAAGACAGCGAAGTAATTTTATTTTTGGTTTTATGCCGTCCTGTGTTAGGGCGGTTTTTTTAAGTAAAACGATCTGCATCAAGTACGAGTGTCCTCGTTTAAGGAGATTACTTGGGTTTTCATGATGTTGTCAAAAATTCCTGAAGTTTTTTTGCTTCACTTGTTATGTGATAGCCTGAATTTTTTAAGTCAATTACAGCGCGTTTGTTTTTACTCGCACTTTCTTTTATTTCAAGAATTTTTTCCGCCCATGCTTCTGCGCCGTCTTTTAAACTCATGAAACAGGCATATTCGCTTATTTTTGCTTCGGGGGGAATTGCGTCAGACATTATTACGGGAAGCGACGCAGCTTGCGCTTCTATTGTTACGAGCGGCAAGCCTTCGTGGAACGACGGAATAAGTAATAAGTCGATAGCTTGGTAATAATCGGCAGTGCTTTCTACTTTGCCTGCAAAAATTACTTTATGCGAAATATTTAACAGTGCCGCCTTTGCTTCAATTTCTTCGCGCAGTTCGCCGCCGCCCACGATTAATAAAACTGCATCTTCCATGCGTAAGCGGCGAAATACTTTCAACGCGAAGGCGTGATTTTTTACCCACGATAATCGCCCGGTAATCCCGATTATATACTTGTTTGAAATTTCATGTTTTTCGCGTATTTTTTCACGCGCTTCGAGGTTGAATTTGAATTTTTCCAAGTCCATTGCATTGTTTATTATATGAGATTTTTTAAAGGACTTCCCAAAAAGCCAACGCCCCGCGTCTTTTGTGCAAGCCAAAAATAAATTTCCGAAGAGCCGCAAAAATGGTTGTGCGAAAAAATTTGCCTGACGTTTCAGCCGTGAAGTGCCTTGATAATCGGAAAAATGACTCCATGCCGCACGGGTTTTCACGCCGCAAGACCACGCAACCGCAAGTTCTATAAACGCAAAAGCGTGTTCCGAGCAAACGATTACGGTGTCGTATTTTTCTACGTGAATGTTTTGCCCTCCCCCGGCTATAAAGCGCGTACTGAAATATGCGTCATCAGAGTAAATTGTCTTTGCTTTGTAGATTTCTTGCATAGCAAAAATATTTCCAAAAAAACTTTCTGAACGCGTCGGAACGCGAAAAATTCTTGCGCCAAGTGAGAGGGCTTCATCTTCGTAAAAACCTTTTTCGCCATGAACCGCAAAATCAAAAACAATTTCATCAAAGCATCGAAAAAAATTCATAATCACCGTTTCTGCCCCGCCGAGGTCTAAGTTCGGCAGAATAACCAGCACACGTTTCATTTAAACCTCCCCAATAACGGTTTTATCGCGGAAATTTTTAAAACATACGCCACCGCAAAATAAACGGCGGCACCAACAACCGCAGGTAAAATCAAATTAACAATCCCGATATCTGAAAATTGAGAATTACGCACAAAAAACGCCGCAAAAATCATTATTCCCGCCGCAAAAACTGTTTTAAGTAATTCAAGAATAAATGAAAAATTTACAAAGCGCGTCCGTAATTGCAAAATAATCAGTAGGCCGCCGCCGCCCGTAATTGCGGCTATTCCGTATGCAACGGGCATTGCATACGCGCCAAGTATGGGAATCAATAATAGCGTCGCGCCGATATTCACCACCATGATTATAACCCCGAAAATCGCCGGTGTTTTTGAATCTTTTCCCGAATAAAACGCCCTGTCCGCCACTTCTTTAAACGAAATCGCAATTACCGCAACAGCGTAAAGCCCCATCAAATTCCCCGCCATTGAAATATCTACAACTCCGTCATTTTCGCGCCAATTTAATAAAAAATCCATAATCTCAAAACGCAGAAGGAAAAACCCGCACGCGGCAGGTAAAACCAAAAAAACTGTGTAAAGCATCGCGCTTTTTAAGCTTTCGTTGTAGCCGTGTTTATCCGCCTTCGCCCAAAGCGTTGAAAGCTTGGGGAAATAAACAGCGGCAATCGCGTAAACAATCGTCAAAATAAAAACAAGAACAAGTTGCTGCGCATAATTCATAATCGCGGTTGTGCCAAGACGCAAAGCAATTGTGTGACCAAAGAAAAAATGCATTTGATACGATGCCGCTGAAATAATCACGGGAATGCAAAGCTTTCCCGCAGTGCGAATATTTTTATTTTTCAAGTCAAACGAAAATTTATAACGATAACCAAGCTTCTTAACAGCATTAATCATGATAAGCGGCTGTGTGAAAATTCCCAAAGCCGTTGCAAATATTAATCCGGTTACTCCGTATCTTTCGCTTAGAAAAACCATATAAACGATTAAAATTACTCCGCCGGGCGCGGAAACAAACGCCGGAAGCCGAAACATTCCGTGTGATTGAAGCAAGCCCTGAAAAATCACGCCGAAGCCGAAAAAAATCATAACGGGCATTAAAACACGTAGGGCAAATGTTAAATACGCAGTATTTTCAAAATCGCCGCCCTCTGCCAACGCGGAAATCCACGGCGCGGCGATAAGCCCTACCATTACTAAAATCGCAAGTAAAACAATGCTTATGCTGATTACATTATCAATAAATTTTTTCGCTTCGTCTTGTTTTTCCTCCGCAAGAAGCGAATTGTAAACGGGAATCATAACCGCGTTTAACGCCGCGCCAAGCACGGTGAAAATAACATTCGGTAAAAGAAGCGCGAACGTAAACGCGTTTAAAAGCGCGTTCGCCGTGCCGAAACGCCCCACAAACATTGTTTGCCCAACAAACGTTAAAAAACGCCCGCCAAGCGAAATTACCGCCACATCGGAGGCGTTACGGTTTTCTGTATTTTTTGTTTTATCGTTCAAGAGGGTGCTGCCCGGATAGGCCACGTGGAACGAGGTTTTGCCATTGCCGCTCATCGAAAATCATGAAGTAAGACCAGTCGCGGTACAACAGAAGCGGTGCGCGTTCTTCGTTGCTCATTTCATTGCTGATACGGCGGCACGGTGTAAACGAACGCATTTCGGTTATAATTGGAAATTCGCGACGAAGTTCTTTATTAAAATCCCAAAACGGCGAAAGTCCTGAAAGCCCTAAAATTTCCATTACATACGCACCAAAAAACGGCGCGGAAAAGACAAGTTCTTCGTCTGCGTCTATTAACTCGGCAGGGTGCGAGACTTCGTACAATTCCAGCGCGGCATCGTTAAACCAAATCAAAAACGGCACACGAAATAACCGTGTTAAATCTTCAAACGAACCGGGTTCGTGAATATCGGACAAAAGTGCGTCGTAAATACGCATATTGAACGCGGGCAAATGGTCACTGAAATATACAAGAACAACCGGTTCGTCAAGTTCGTTTAAATATTCTGCAAGCCGCGCAAGTTCCGCGTCCGTATCTGCCAAGCCATGAAAATAATTTGAAAGAGCGTTGATATCAACGTCCGCAAGTGGTAAATCAGTGTTGAAATTAGGTGTACCGCTAAAATCGTCCCAGCGATATTTATCGACGTAAGGCCCGTGATTTTGAATCGTTACGGTAAAATTAAAGTAAGGCGTGTCCGGGTGGTTTTCGCGGTGTTCCGCAAACATTTCTTTCACACGGTTAATAGTGGCGTATTCGCTTACGTATCCGCTACGTGTTGGAATTCCCTCGAATTCATCAATGAACACAAGACGCTGGAAGCGTAAATGCCTATAAACATTTTGCCTGTTGTAAAACCAGCCAAAGCCCGGATGCATAAATTCCGAACGATAATTAATCCTATTTAATAAAGTAGCCACAGACTCGAATTCGTCGGTAATCATGCGAAACGCAAAAGGCACGCCCGCGAATTGCCGCGAATTAAGCCCGGTAAGAACGTCAAATTCCGTTTGCGCCGTGCCTCCGCCAATTACAGAAACAACAATTTCCCCGGAAATACCGTAGGGTTTTAGTGACTGCCAATTTTCCAGCGGGTCTGTGAAGCCGTCGAAATTAAAATGCGGGCTTAAACTTAATTCCGAAAACGCTTCGCTTTGGAGCATGATAATATGTGGTCGCTGCGGGAAGAGCGGGTTTCTTTCAAAAGGACGACTGACATGAGGGCGGAAACTTTCAATTCTTTTAATAACGGCATCGGGATTATAACCCTCCGGTCGCATTACACGATTGGTATTAAACGCGTGAATAAAACTAAACAAAAAACCGCGGGAATTAAACTGATTCACCTGATGCCAAACATTTCCGCCAACATACAAGCGTTCGGTAATCGCGGCATTGTTATAAAGCGGCGTGTTAAAAAGCATCGGCAACGCCATGCATATTACCGCGCCTGCCGCACGAATTCTCCAATCAATTTTTTCACTGCGGACAACAAACGCAAATATAATTGCAACCAAAACATATAAAATCATCGCACCGATAACCGCTAAAATCGCGCTCGCGCCAAAGCTTTGTGCAATCCCCACGGTTTCGCCGCCAAGTAATAAATCCCACGGCACCAGCGGGTCATTTCGCAATAATATTTTCGTGCGATTCGCAAACCCCATCATAATTCCCAACGCCCCAACAACAGTTGAAGCAGAAGCCGCACCCGCTCCGGCGAAATACAAAAAAAGCATAACCAAAAACAGGGGCAACCAATTCAAAAACAAATTAAGCCCCCGGCTATGCCGAATGGCAACCCAAACATCCGAAAACGGCAAAGGTTGCAGTAAAAACAAAAACAAAACAAGGGCAAGCGACATTACAAATAAAAAAATCATCGCTTGCCAAAAATTTAATTTTATTAAACAAATTTTCTTAGAAAAATTCTTAATTTTTTCCATAAACGTACTCTACCGCTTTCCGGAAAAAATGTAAAGGGGACAATCATTTTCTGTGAAGAACAAAACCCCACAGCACCACAAAAATTCTGAAAAGCACAAAAAATCGCTTGCGCGTTGCGCGAGCGATTTTTTGATAGAAAATTTTATCCTACATCATACCCATTCCGCCGCCGGGAGGCATTGGGGGTTCGGGTTCTTTTATATCGGTAACAACGGCTTCGGTTGTAAGAAGGGTTGCGGCTACGCTGTTTGCGTTTTGAAGAGCGGAGCGGGCAACTTTTGTTGGGTCGATGATACCGGCGGAAACCATATCTACGAAAGTTTCTGCAAGTACGTCGAAGCCGGTTCCTTTTTCTTTGGACTTCATGGCATCAACGATTACCGCGCCTTCAAGGCCCGCGTTGTTTACGATTTGACGAACGGGTGATTCAAGGGCTTTTAATATAATTTCCGCGCCGGTTTTTTCGTCGCCGATGAGTTTTTCGGCTACGGCTTTTGCTGCGGGCAATGCGTGGATATACGCACTTCCGCCGCCGCAGATTATACCTTCTTCAACAGCTGCGCGGGTTGCCGCAAGAGCGTCTTCCATACGGAGTTTTTTCTCTTTTAATTCGGTTTCGGTGGGTGCGCCTACTTTTATTACGGCTACGCCGCCCGCCATTTTCGCAAGGCGCTCTTGAAGTTTTTCTTTATCAAATTCGGAAGTGGTTTCTTCAATTTGGGCTTTGATTTGACCGACGCGGGCATCAATTGCTTTTTTGTCGCCTTTACCGTCGATGATGATGGTGTTCTCTTTTTCTATTTTAACGATATTTGCGCGTCCGAGGTCTTCCAATGTGGCTTCTTTAAGTTCCAGCCCAACTTCGGAAGAAATAACCTTTCCGCCCGTAAGAATCGCGATATCTTCAAGCATTGCTTTGCGACGGTCGCCGAAACCGGGGGCTTTTACCGCGGCACAATGGAAGGTTCCGCGTAATTTATTAAGCACAAGGGTTGTTAACGCTTCGCCTTCAAGGTCTTCGGCAATGATTAGAAGCTTAGCGCCTGTTTGCACGATTTGTTCAAGAAGTGGAAGAATATCCGCAACCGTTGTGATTTTTTTGTCTGTGATTAAAATGTATGGATTATCAAGGTTCGCAACCATTTTTTCCATATCGGAACACATATAGGCGGAAAGATATCCACGGTCGAATTGCATTCCTTCAACAAGTTCAAGTTCCGTGAACATTGTTTTGGATTCTTCCACTGTGATTACGCCATCGCTGGAAACTTTGTCCATAGCTTCGGCAATCATGTCGCCCACTTCCTGCGAGCTTGCGGAGATTGCCGCAACTTTCGCTATATGATTTTTACCGTCGATTGATTGGCTCATTCCTTTGATTGCTTCAACAGCGGCTTCGGTGGCTTTTTGCATACCGTTGCGAAGAATAATCGGGTTCGCGCCCGCCGCAATATTTTTAAGCCCTTCGCGTACCATTGCCTGCGCAAGAACGATTGCGGTTGTTGTGCCGTCGCCTGCTACGTCATTTGTTTTTGTTGCAACTTCTTTAACAAGCTGTGCACCCATATTTTCAAACGGGCATTCAAGTTCGATTTCTTTTGCAATGGTTACACCGTCGTTTGTGATTAACGGTGTGCCGTATTTTTTATCAAGTACCACATTGCGGCCTTTTGGCCCGAGGGTTATGTTTACAGTATCCGCAAGTTTGTTTACGCCCGTTTCAAGAACCGTGCGTGCATCTATTGCGTATTTAATTTGCTTTGCCATTATTTTTGTTCCTCCTATTCAACTATCGCTAAAATATCTGATTGCCTTACAATGATGAATTCTTCTTGGTCGAGCTTAACTTCCGTGCCCGCATACTTTGAATAAATAACTTTGTCGCCTTGCTTTACTTCCATTTTAACTTCTTTGCCGTCAACTACGCCGCCCGGTCCAACGGACACAACTTCCGCCTGCTGGGGTTTTTCTTTTGCGGTGGGCGCAAGAATAATGCCGGATTTAGTTGTTTCTTCAGCTTCGAGTTGTTTTATTACAACGCGGTCGCCTAAGGGTTTCAGCTTCATATATTACCTCCGTTTATGAAATTTATTAGCACTCCTTGTAAGTGAGTGCTAATATAGTTTAATCCTACCAATTCGATTATGCAAACGCTGTTTTGATTTGTATTCTGGCAAATTTGGGGAATATTAGGCAAATATTACTGGAATTATTATGTTTTTTTTGTCTGATTCGTTATTTTATAAGTTTATCGGGTAATTATGGTGCTAATGCGATTTATTTGAGCGGTGTTTTGGATTTTGTTCGGGGTTTCGGCAACAAGACCCCTTTCGCGGATGAAATTAGCAAAAGCGTCAGAGGATGCGGCGGTTTTTATCATGGATTCGATTCCGTCCAAGCGTGCTTGCGGTGTGTCTTCGGGGATAAACAGGCCGAAGTATTCACCGAAGGGTAGATTTTCACTAATTAAACCCGATATCGAGGGAATAATTATTTCATTTTCCCCGTGAATTACCAAATTCCCTTCGGTAAACGCAGCAAGAGCGCGAAGTTCGCCGGAGCGCAACGCGCCGACTGCTTCAACGGAAATTAAAAAAGCAAAATCAGCATCACGGTTTCTTAGTGCGTTTATGGCGGGACTGCTACCGGCATAGGAAATATGCTCAAATTCCACTGTTGTTTGGAAAAGTTCAGCGGCAATGTAGCTGACTGTTCCGAAGCCGCTGTTCGCGCCTGTTAAAGTATCTGTGTTACGGCGCAGGGATTCGGTTAAATCGTTCATTGTTTCAAACGGGGAATCTGCCGCCACTGCTACAATTGCAGGCGCGAAGGCGCATAACCAACCTGTCCAATCTCGGTGTGAACTTTCGCTGAATCCCATTTCTTCCGCCGTTACAAAAGCACTAAGGTTTGTAGCAAGTATGTTTTCACCGTCACGCGGCGCGGAGTATACCGTGTTTTTTCCGTTCGCTCCGTTCGCACCGGGCATATTTATCAAAACCGCGTCCAAAGGCAAAGAGCGAACCATATCGTCGGCTGTGCTGTGAGGATTCCATGCTACGATCACCGTCAGATTTCCGGGAATGCCTGTTATGTCCAAATTCTTTCTGCTTAGACTCCACATAAAAAATATCGCTGCTACCCCAATGGCAATGATAGCGATACTTATAATTACATACTTTTTCATAATAACCATTCCTTTCGCTGTACCGGGGCGTGTTAACACACCCCGGTACAAGCGGCGGTTTTCTTACTCTTGGTAGTCGTTAACTAAGGTATCAAGGTTATCCATGTCGCTTTGTAACTCAGATACATCTTCCGGGGTTAGAGGTTCGTAGTCGGTTTCGAGATCCGGATCCGGGTCAGGGTCAAAGGTGTCGCCGTCTACGGGTTCGTAGTCTTCCTCTCTGCGACGGTCTAAGGGGTTGATATCACACTCGTAGGGGTAATAGTCGTTTTCGCCGGGTTCGCCTTCGAGAATTAAGTCGGGCGGTATACACAACTCAAGGGTTGCCATCATTGTATCTATGGAGTCGGAAGCACTGTCAAGCAACTCATTATTCAGCACATGCCCTGCAAGGAAGCCCTGCATAACTACCCACTGAGCTTCGGTAAGCCCGTTGGTTTCCCCTACCCTAAATGCGATGTCGCGCCACCAGTCAATATCATTCCACTGTGTGTCGGTAATACATTCGCCGTTGCGCATATTATGGGCTACTTCCGTCGTTACAGGCTGAACACCCAAGACTGTCATATCCTCGCGAGCAAAATTGTTAATGCGGGTGCCGCCTGTCGCTCCTGTTCCTGTTACACGCCCAAAGTTAGTGAGTCCTCCACTTGAACGAGAAACTGCCGTGCCAAGCGCAACGCAGTTTTCAATTCTTGTGGATGCGGCTTGGTCAAGTTGTCCTGTGATGCCTCCGACAGAGTTTGTTCCAGTTACAGTAACGATGGTGTAGCTGTTCCGGATAATGCCCATATTATTCCCTACAATGCCGCCGACTTGTGTGCTACCGGTTATCGTTCCGATAACAAAGACGTTTTCAATTAATGCGGTACTATGCAAGGTATTTGCAATAGTGCCTATGTTGTCATTGGTTGTTACTATGTTAACATTAACGAGCCCTATGTTTCGGATAACGCCAGTCCCACCCAAATCATTAAATAAAGTATTTGTAAGCCCGATTATCCTGTAACCGTTGCCGTCAATTACACCGTTAAACATATTTTTGATATTCCATGGCGGTTCATTCGTCATATCTATATCATTGGCTAACACATAGTGGTGATTACCCTGCCGTGGCCACTCATTTATATTCCGTAAGTCGTGAGGGGTACGAATTATCCACGGGCAGTCCGGTGTCTGACCTAAGTCGCCCCGAACATCCACAGTCACAGTTTCAATGACGGGTTCTATATTTGTGTCTGTTGGCGTAAATCGAATGTTAGTGGTCAGTTGTGTTCCGGCAGCCCCAGTTTGGGTGTCGGGGGTAACCCACGAGAATGAACCGGGTGTGCCGCCGGGGTTTGAGATTGGCAACGAAATATCGCTCAATGGTCTATGGGGAAATGCTACCAAATTTGTGGGCCAATTTATGATAAGACCGGCTGATTCAACCGTAATGGTTATATTTTGCGTAACTGTGTTGAAATTTCTATCGTCCGTCGGTGTAAATGTCATGTTGAAGGTGGGTGTTCCGGCATCTCCAACCGGGGTGTCATTGCCGGCAGTCCACGAGAAAGTACCGGGTGTGCCGCCGGGATTAGTAAAGCCGGTTAGCACAATATCGTCCAAAGTTTGCCCCGGCTCTGCCGTTAAATCTGTCGGCCAGTTCACAACGGGATTGGCGGGGTTTACCGTGATTACAAGGTCGCTGGCAGTGATGGGGTTGTGGTTTGTGCCACCTTCGCGGGTTACACGCAAGATGGCTGTTCCCACGTTGAAATTGCTTAGTTGTCTCTCTGCAAGGGTAACCGTACTAAGCGAAAACACATCACTACCGCTTGGTACTATTTCCCATATGATTGTATTGTCGAACACACCACCCGAGGCAATTATGTTCCTGGGGCTATCACCGTGGGTTAGTGTTAGCGGTCCCGCCGGGCTTAGCGAGAAGGCTGGTTGGTCGGCGCGCAACATAGCAGGGTTAATGGTTCTGTCTGAGAGTGTTCCTATGAAATTGCCAGTTGCCGTAAAAGTGGTTATTTGACCTACGTTGGTTACTTGGCTCCATGAGCCCGATACGATTAAACTGCTATGCGTCACTTGCGCGACAGGCGTTTGCGCCGCGCCGGTGAATGTCAATTGGTTGAATGTGCCTATTGTGGAGCCGGATGAAATGTCGAGCCGACTTATGGCATCTGTGCGTGTGAGCGTTCCCGTAAAATTGCCTGTTGCTGTGAAAGTGGTTGTGTCATCTACGTTGGTTATATTACTCCATGTGCCTGTTACCGCTCCTAATGTGCCATGCGTTACGGTCGCGTTGGGTGTTTGCGACGAACCGTTGAAGACTCGCGCAGTTACTGTTACTTCGACGTTGTCTGCTGTTATCAGGAACGGGTTTACCGTAACGGGAATATTTAGCGTGACGATGCTGAAATCAGGTGCGTTTGCCGGCGTGAATGTCAGGTTGTGATTATTGGGGCTTGATGCCACATTGCCAACCAGAGTACTGCCACCGGCAGTCCATGAGAAAGTTCCCGGCGTGCCATCATTGTCGGGCAGTGCAATATCGCTCAAAGCTTGCCCGAATGTTGCGGTAAAACCTGTAGGCCAGTTTACAACGGGGTTGGCGGGGGTAATTGAGCCGCGTAAATTGGTTGGTTGCGTTACTGTGTAGTTGTTTGGGTTGGCAGAGGGTATTCCGGAGCCCAGCATTCCAAAACTGCCGCTTGTGATGGTTACATCAATATCCGTTCCAATATTGGATTGCGCGAATGTTGCCGTTACGCCGGTCGTGGTTACAGTTGCCTGTTGACCGAGAACCAAGCCGCTGAATAACAGCGTTCCCCAGTTGTTTCCAACTACATTGGTGCCGTTAAATACGCGCGAAATATTCCAACCCGTGATAGTTACGGGTCTTGGGGTTATGGTGAAGGTTCCGGTTGCGATTGCCGTGCCTGTGTAGTTTCCGGTTCCGTGTATGGTTATTGTTGCCGTTCCCGCGTTGATGTTATTGGTATATTCCACAGTGAAGTCGGTGTTTCGGGCAAGCGTTACGCTACCCAAAGTTACGGTGAATTCCGTTGGCGTAAATGCCGTACCGTTGTAAATGAACTCGCCTGTCACAGTTGAAATACTTGCATTTGCGATATTGCGGCGAGCTACCGAGAAGGTAAGCTCGGCAGTTATGGGGTTGTGGTTCGTACCGCCTGCTTTGGTTGCACGCACGGTGAATGTTCCCTCGCTTACAATTGTTATAGCTCCCGAATTGGTATTAATCGTAGCCGCAGTACCGGAAATTCTTTCCCATGTGACAGCACCGTCGCCTTGACCTCCCGTGGTAGATAGCGTTACGTTCGTATCTCCGAAGGTTATCGTAGCCGGATTAATCTCGAAGCCCGTTTGGTTGGCGCGAGTTACCGCTACGGCAAGCTGTGTTGTATACGGTGCAAAGTTAGTATTCGTCGGGGTGAAGGTTGCGTAATGGTATCGCGTTCCAAAGTTTCCTACCGGAGTGGCACTGGGTGCATCCAATGCCCATCCGCTTGGAAGCTGAGGCGCGACATTCGCAAGAGTATTGCCATAAGTTGCGGTTAAATTTGTGGGAATTGAGAAGTCCGGTGCGGTATTGCCTGCCGCGTGGGTCACGGTCAGTGAAACCGTACGCGGGTTGGGTGTTACCGTCTCGAAGTTGTTTGCGGTTGCCGTGCTTGGTGTGAAGGTTACATCGAAATTATGTGTTCCTACCACCGGCACATGAGTGGGATCTGTCCACGCAAAGTTGCCGAATTCGGTTGAGCCTCCTGTAAACGGAACCTGCGACAATTGACGGTTAAGCACGAAAACTACATCGTTCGCCGTCGGCCAAATTACATTTGGCGCGAGGGCACGGTTTACCGTAATGGGTATGGTGTTTTGCAATGTTGTAATCGTGTTGTAATTGTCAATAGCATACTGGTTCGGCGTAAAGGTTACGCTTATATTTTCGCTTACATATGGCGCACCGGCTGCTGTCGGTACAAAGGCGGAATTTGTCCACGTGAATGTGCCGTATATTGTTGAGCCGCCCGATAATGTTGAGGAAGCCAAACTCTGCAAGAAGGTAATAGCCGACGCTGTTGGCCATTCAATTGTAGGCGCGGCGGCGCGGGTTATCGCAAAAGTTGTGGTGCGGTTGTCGCCGTAGTTGCCTATTCCTCTTATTTCAATGTCGTAGGTTCCCACCAAAGTTCGCGGCGTGTAGTGCAAGGTATAATGCGTATCCCTAATTAACGGAACGGTGTTGCCGTTTCTTGTGTCGATTACGATGACATTCGGGCTGCGATTTGTGTACGCGGCGTTGTATGTCATAGGCGGAATTGAAACGGATATATCCGCGTGGCCGATGGGTTTTGGTGTAATTGTGATTTCCAAATCTGCGGTTACGGGGGCAAAATTGGTATTGCCCTCCATTGTTGCGCGTATTGTTGCCGTTCCTACGCTGTATACCATTACCGTGCCGCCGGAGGTTACGTTAATCGCGCTTCCGTCGATTCTTGCAAATGTGACTGCGCCGCCGGTGCTTCCCCCGGTTACGCTCAATACTATCGCGCCCGTATTGAACACGAAGGATGTTTCTCCGCACACAGTAGTGAAATTCAGCGGGGCTTGATTTGTCATCCCTACGGAAAGATTTGCGGGTTCAAACGTGACAAAATTATAGTTAGGAGCGGTTAATGTGCCAACAGCAACTCTGATTTCGTAGTTACCAACGGGGCTTCCGGCTATATATGGCGGGTATGTCGTAAACGCAGGGCTTCCGGTTACGTTTGCGGTGGTTCTGTCTTCGTTGTTTACAAAGCCCGAGATTGCGTATCTGAATGCCGGGGCTGATTGGTTAAACAATATGCTTTCGTTTAGCGCGGTTACTACTAGCGGTGCTCGTTTTATTTCAAAGGTTTGTGTCGTTGAGCCGGTATAGTTGCCGCCCGGGGTGGCTGTTATGGTTACTGTGGGCGGTGTTGTTCCGCTTGCCGTTCCGGCGTTTCTATTGTTCGAGAAGGTCACGGTGAAGTCATCCGTTATGATTATATTTGCGCCTCCCACAGTGTCTGTTACGTTGTGAGTAGGCGTTTGATACAAGCCCGTGTAAACATAATCGCCAAGTATCTCAATATTTGCGTTGCTTATTTCGCGCGGCAAAACTGTTATGTCTATATACGCGGACGCGGGGTTGTGATTATCGTCGCCTGCTTGATTTACGGTTATCCTTGCCTCTCCTTGTCCTTCAATTGTAACAACGCCGGTGTTGCTTACTTTAATGACATTTTCATTGTTGCTCGTGAAACTGCGTGCACCCGTTCCCGAGCCGCCCGATATCTGCAATTGGAAAGGCGCGTCGCCAAATCTGAGCGGGCTGGGGGCTGTGGGCGGAATTACAAGCGCAAGCGTTGTTTGTGTGGCTTTCTCTATTGAGAAAGTTTGGGTTGCCGTGCCGTCGTAGTTACCAATTCCGGTTATGGTTATTAAGCCGATGTTAACACCCGCGTTGACATTGTTGGTAATTGCCGCATTGAAGTCGGTACCCGATACAAGCGTTACGCCGTTCACGATTACATTGAATGTTGGCGTTTGCGACTCGCCTGTGAAAGTATGGGACGACGATACATTAATTGTTGTATTCGTGTTGTTAATCTGCTTTCTCGTAACGGTCAGCGTTCCGGGTACAAAAGTTATCACGTAGTTTGTTGACGTTAACCCGCTTGGGGTTATCGTGCGCGACACTCCTGCGGGGCTTGTTGCGGTGTAATCCGTCGTTATTTCCAACGTGCCGCCAAGAACCGCTACTGTTTCGTTGTTTACAAAATCGGCTATTACTACGTGGTCAATTTCGGGTGTAAACGTGGGTACCGGGTCACGGAATGCTAATGTCATATTGTTCGCGGTCACGGTTAGCAGCGCGGGGGTTATATTGAATGTCACGTCGCGTGTGCCTTCGTAGTTGCCGTTAGCGGTGGCGGTTATTCTTACCGTGACTGTTCCGGCATTGACATTGTCGCCAATGATTTCATGAGTGAAATCGCCGGTGGTTATCAGATTGGGCTCGCCATCTCTTAAAGTAGGTACAGGCGAATGCGCCGTTCCCGTGTATTGACGGTTAGTTATCGGGTCAATGGTAACAAGTGACAGACTGCGCTTCATTACCGTTAAATCAATCGTTCGCGTCACGGGGTGATGATTCGAGTCACCCGTGTAGTTTATCGTAATCGTGGCATCACCCGCACGTTCAACGGTTACATTAATAACATTGCCCGTTCCCACAGCAACAGACAGCACAGCCGGATTGGAACTTGACACGCTAAGCGTTCCCACGCCGCCTCCGGTATAGTTTAATTGGAACGGTGCCATACCGAATACTAATGGGCCGGGGTTGGTGATGTTTAATATAGGTTGTGTGGCTTGGTTTATGTTTACGGTGATATTTCCTGTTACGGTTGTAAAGTTGCCGCTCGGGCAGACGAACGTTGCCGGGATGGATTGACCGTTGCCGGCGTTAAGTGGCGTTGCCGGGTTATCCAACGTTAATCCGTTCATTGTTATTGTTACATCACCGCGCGTGAAT
>Ga0131853_10013830_pt1 | contig 14795 bp, 6 predicted proteins | sample TergutLab28metaG_FD_92764 | JGI IMG/M metagenome (GOLD analysis project Ga0131853, IMG submission 92764) | Labiotermes labralis P1 segment gut microbial communities from Petit-Saut dam, French Guiana - Lab288 P1 (version 2) (version 2) | ecosystem: Host-associated > Arthropoda: Insects >... | reverse complement strand
CCGCAGTCGTAAAGATGGTGTGGTCCAACGAGCAGCGCACATTTGCCGTCGAAACCTACTTTTCGCAAAGTCACTCTATCGTAGCGGTGCAGCGTGCGTTCCGTACTCGCTACCAAATCCCCCGTCGAGACCAAATACCGGACCAAAAATCCATTCTGTTGTGGGCTGAGAACTTCAGGGAAACGGGAAGTGTGTCTGAAAAAAGATGAGGATGACCACGGTCCTCTCGAACACCAGAACATCGAGGCTGTCAGATGGTCTGTTTTGCAGTCTCCCAGGTGCTCTGCACGCAAACACCATGCAAACAACGGCCACCACTTGCAAGATATTCTTTTTAGGACTATGTGATTTAAAACTTCCCATGTTGTAGTTTCAGAATCCAAAAATAAAATTTTTGTATCTCAAATAGTTTTTTTATTATTCACCTTAAAATTTTTGGAGGTTATTTTGCCCCACCCTGTACTTTACTTGTTGGCAAACATTTTTATCTCCTTCACATAGACACTTTACCAATTTGCAGAATTAGAAAAGAAGGCAGTTTTAAATGCAATAAGCAGTTAACAAGAATATTTTGGTTATTCTAAAAACTGTCAATAATAAACTCGTAAATTTATTCAAATTACTTCATCACTGGCCAAACTAGGAGCCAAGGTCTGAGCAGCTCTTAACACTCTCTGATAGATTAAGCCTGAGAAACAAACTGCACTACTTCCAATCCAGACGACTAACAGCTGAAGATTATTTTCATGTTAGTTGTCTCCAAATGTTGCATATTGCCCAATAATTCCACTTTCATCATGGAAAACCCAGATTTGGCAATTGTAAAATTCTGAGGGATAAGCTACTGCTCTTATTAGATTTTAAGAAATGATTCTGGTCTCACATAACATTTTCCTTGTAACATTCCTTTGGATTTATACATCAATGTACTTCTATGTATCTTAGGCCATTTTTTGCACCAGCACTTTGCATTCCCAACTGACACCTTTCAGTGTTTGTTCCATCAGATCAGTTAAGCAGTAACAACTTGGCCTTTTATTCATGGTATTAACTCCACACACACACAAAAGTCGCACAGGTACTAGACACCTACTTCATTGACAGTGTCAATTACTTTAATGGGAAAACAGAACAAACTCTGTCACCTACAGATGAACCTCTCACTATTTTATTATTCAAAACGGTCACACTAGCACAAGACTTCATTTCCATAAATATACGTCTGTACTTGCCGTGTCAGCCATTCGAACGAGTTGATTATATTCTTACCACGCTCTGATAACCCTGTCTAAATATTACAAAACTCTAAAATATTCAACATATGATTGACAAATGTGATAACAAATAATTAAAGTGCAGTACGTGTATAAGTTATTTTCTTAGAAGTGCACTTGTAAATGTAACAGAAGAATATATAAAAGTGTACATGGCAATATATTAATAGCACATACCAGAATTGAAGTCCTACTACTCACAGCTAACCTAAAGAAAAGTCTTTAACATGCATTACGAATATTAACTGGGATGACTGATGTCAACATTCACGGCTACCAGTATACACACACTATAAGCCTGACCTTAGAGCACACACACATAAACTCGGGACTTCACAACTCGTTTATGGTCCAATCCAACCTCAAAACCTAACTTTAATATCCTCCACCCTCGTGTACACGCACCTCAGTGGATTACTTTCGCTGTCTTTTTTATGTGTACTGGTAAATGTGACATCAGCTTCTAATGAATAAGATACTATGACGTTTCCGTAATTACTTTATACGACCAAACACAAATAACGCAACTCAAAAAACAGCACTGTCATCTTACGTTTCTGACGAGTTCAAGCAGTCAAATATATTCTCCAATTCCAGACTCCGTATAACCAATTTTTGTTCAACACTATTTAGGGCACCAATTGCTAACTTCAGTTCTGATAAAAGTTGTGTTCTATTTGATTCATCGGTCAAAAGATTGGATACTGTCCTTTCGAACCATTCGAAATTACTCGCCATCTTTCTTCTACGCGCAACTGTCACCACGGATTATTGTTCCTGGGAATGGCCCAAAGGCGGTCACTATTACCGTACTACCCCACGGTGCGTGCTACTACGCGGAACTTACAAAACCCACGCCCATGCTATACCATTTCCAATTTGACTTATTATTTTTATTTATATTAATTACTTCAATTGTTATTATTTTTAAATCCTCTGAACTTGTAGCTAAGTAAACAAAATGGCAAACAAAAGTTGCAATCACAAAGAATTCAAAGAACAGATTGAAAACTGGAAATTTTTCATATCTTTAAATTCCAATCCTCTGTCTTTCTTTTCTGGTATCTAAAAAAACATCCTACGGTTTGGTGGAGAACGCAAGGAAAAGAGAGCAACTGCAAAGCCTAAGCATATATGTGAGGGCACTGTAATGGATCTGGGAGAATGTGGAATACATTCATTTGGCTCAGGAGAGGGATCAGTTCAGGATCTCGTAATGAGCCTCAAGATTCCACATAATGCACAGAATTTCTCAACTAGCTGTTGAATTCTAAGCTTATCTAAAAAGGGCTCTGCTCCATGTAATTAGCTACCATCAAATACAGCTTCCATTTCTTCAACAGGCACTGTTTTAATATATTTCTCAAAAGTTGCACTGCAACTCGTATACAAATAAAAATATAAATTACAATTACTCACATCTTAAAGATTGCTGAAGATATGTTTCAGCTTCAGTATGAGCATATTCAAAGAAACTCCTGAATACCAAATCTCATACAAATAATTAAGCACATTTTAAAGTTCATGGATAAACTTTCAAGTAACTCGCAACATACATAGTAAATCCTGATTCTTGTAAATAACCAACTTGACTTACGATTTTTCATGTATGTTTATTTGTATTCTCTACATGTTTCAGGCTGCCATGTGCCCATCATCAGAATTACTGTATCAATGCGACACCTGGTTTATGTCATTCTTGCCTGGCGGCGATGAATTCCACCTCTGCTTTAGTGCACAGTATTATTCCTGTCAGCTTCAATAAAACTGTCCACATATTGATAGTATATGATGACTGCGTCTTCATGTGTCGTGTTTGTTGATACAGCTGCATTTGCAACAGTAAATGTAGCTGCCTCTGCAGCAGCTGTTGCTGTTGTTGGTAGAGCTGGAAATTATTTTGCAGCAACTCTCGTTGCTGCTGCTGTTGACGTTCTTGCTCATCTCACTGCATATGCTGTTGTTGTCTACTTTCTTGTTTCATCATTTCAAAACAATGAAACAAGAAACCAGATGTGAAGACGCCATCGTCATATAATATCAATATGTGGACGGTTTCACACAGGCAATCAGGAATCATAATACTGTGCGCCAAAACGGAGGTAGACATCAATTCTGCTTGGCAAGAGTGACATAAACTAGGTGTTGCATTGATACAATAATTCTCTTTAAGATGGGCAATTAGCTGCCCAAAACACATAGAGAACAGAAATAAGCACACATGAAAAATTGCGCATCAGGTTGGTTATTTACAAGGATCATACCAAGATGCACGATCAACAAAACATAAAATAGTAAGTCCTCACTGAATGTTAGTGTTGTTACTGTAAATCACAATTCAGATGAGACAACAGAGGACTGGGTATATTTTCACATAAAAATTAACTTAAAAAAGTCTGGCCACAGGAAATACCACCAACTGCCAGCAAACACAATGTTAATCTCACTGTGGGCAACTTTCCTCAAATACTGGTCACAAATTTTTCACTGTACAGTGGGGCAATACTACACAAAACTGTGTGCAATGTTGTTAGAATCTACTGCATACAAAATTGTGTTCAGGATCTTTTACCAGTCCTAACTAATGACACAGTTGGAGACTCTATCAAAACTAATTTTCAATTATGAATTTTTCTGTTAACTAATGAATTTCGACAACTGAGATTTAAGATATTAAGGCAGTGAACATTAAAACGATGGTTTCTCCAATCACCTTCTTTTTTAAGATTATTTGTCCTCACTCAACCCCCCAATTTCATCTTCTTTGCCCACTTTGTGCAAATAGCCCTTCATATTCGAGTGCTTCCTCTCAAGGGCTACACACTGTGCAGGTCAGATAGCTTGATACCTGAGCTCCCGAACACTGATTACAGCTGTAGTCAGCACAGTCTGGTCACTGTGTGCTTCAGGTTGGCACAGCCAAGCAACGTTATACCTGTTCCAAAAACATCTACTTTGTTGGGAGTAGGGGTACATTGTCTATCGCAATGGAGTTGCTTCTGTTAAGGTTAAATTTTGTGTTTTATTAGAATTTCCTTTTGTTAAAAACTGAATTGCTTCAAAGAATGCAGAGTCCTGCTGGTTACTAAACAGTGTTTTTGAAACATACAGAAAATGTTAGGAGCTACATGCACTCTGCTTCCCCCCCCCCCCAAACCAGCTTGCCTCTTCAGCCCAACAATAGAAGGGATCAAGCCATCTGACAAAGACAGTACATTTCACAGCCCTATCCTAACAATTCTCTCCCTTTATCACTTTTTTTCTCATGTATCTCACTATCACCCTGAGAACAGTGGCAGCATGTTCTTAAGAATGTTATCTGTGCGCCAATTGACACAGGGTAACATCACAGCAGAACACAATCTTAAGTGTGACAATCATTTGAACCACGGTCAGCAGAACACGTGCTCTGTTGTTCTAACCAGGTGTCTACACAGCACATATTTCAACATAATCACACAGAATGAACACAGCTTGCACTGCTTCAAACAAAGGTGAGAAAGCAGCGTACACATGTTAGACAGGAAGGCACATAATATGCAGCTAAGGCAGTATTACTCCACTCAATCAATGTGCCATGCCATCTCTAGAAATACTGTTGTAACGACCAGAACAATAACAGTGTGCAAGGGCTGCAGCAACTCTATGGACCATCAACATAAACACATTACCAATTCTACTTCTCAAGTCTACATATTGGATTGTCATGAACCATTTGTATGTTAACTCTGGGACCAACAAGGTCACGGATATTGTTCAAGCCATATTTGATCATAGTCGGTCGTTCTAAGGACAATCCCCACGCAATTACATTAACATCTTCTGGGAGACCCATGGGCAGAAGCATTTCAGGGCGGAAAACTCCAGAGTTGCCAACTTCTATCCACTTATGCAGACCAGTGTGGTAGCAGAAAATCTCCATGCTTGGTTCTGTGTATGGATTGTATGCTGGTTTGAAGTTCAGTTTTGTGATGCCCAGTTTCTTGAAAAATTCATAGAGAGTCCCTATTAAGTCCCCCAGTGTCAGATTATGATCTACAATCAAACCTTCCACCTGATGAAACTCTGCTAGGTGTGTGGCATCCAATGTTTCATTTCGGAAGACTCGGTCAATGCTGAAATATTTTGCAGGGCAGAATTCCTTCTGTGCGAGCTGGTACAACATCCGAGCACTCACAGCTGTGGTATGGGTTCTCAACAGGTTCTTCTGGGCCTCTTCAATCTTCCATTCATAGCCATAGCCCTGCGATCCATACCCACCAACACTGTGTACTCGTTTTACACGTTCCACGTAATCAGAAGGAAACTGTGTGCTGAGCTTGGGTTCAGAGACGAAGAAGGTATCATGTGCATCCCGTGCTGGGTGTTGCTGTGGTTGATAGAGAGCATCAAAGTTCCAGAATGAACTTTCTACAAAGTTATTTGTTGGCATTTCTGAGAAACCCATCTCCAAGAAGATTTGACGGAACTGGTCACGTACCTTTAGAAGAGGGTGCAGATGTCCCCGCTCTGGGGAAATTCCCAAAGAATCCAAATTATAAGGCTTGAAGTTCCTCCCTTTCCAAGAACCATTTGCAATCATTTCTTGTGTTAACTCTGTTTCCATCTTTTCCACAGATGTACCAAAATCCTTCCCTTTCCCCAAAAGGAAACTTTTCGTTACCACTTCCTGAAGAAGCTTTCTTTTCTTATAGTCCTGCTTCTGTGTGTCTATGACTTCACTAGGACTCTTGCCCACAATAAGCTGCAGATGCTCCCGGACTACATCTTTTATGCCTTCAACTCTTCTTGTCACAAATGGTTCCCCCAAATTTTTTGTAATTGTTATCCAACCTGATGACACTGCTTTACTGAGCCCCACCTTGGCATTAGGTACAGTTTGCATAATGACTGACTGAGCAATTCCTTCCGCTGGCACAGCATTGTAAACAATGGCTTCATGGCTTCCTTTATCTACAACTGACATCCCTTCTTCTGTTAGCTCCCACTTCTTATGCACTTGCTGCTCCACCGTTATGAAATCACCTGCTGCTTGCAAGCTCTTCACAGCGCCAACAACCTTTTGGTGGTCCACGTGCAGGTATTCAGCCAAAACCAACGTATCAACATTGCCATATTTATCCAAGTATTCTAATACTTTTTCACTTAAATCTGATGTCATTTCGAATAAGTTACTACAAACTGGCATTAACCCTATCACCACACAAGAAATTTCTTGCTGTTATAACAAGTGTTATTACTGCACCACGCAACCAGCCTTCTTATCTGTACTACATCATCTGTGATTCTTGAAATTATGCGTTCGTAAATAATACATGCGGTCCATTTATGATCTGTGATGCATCCAGACACAGTTCTACCAACACTAAAAACACGTGGTCGTAATTATGTGTTGTGAATGCCCGTACGATTTCGGTTGTGTGCAAGTGATTATGGTTTAATCTGTCAAGAAGATGTCATATTTACGAGTTATGCACGTTTTCTATTCTAACCTAATATGCCAACGTAATATTCATACACCTAATGCGCAGGTAAAAGAAAAAGAGTAATTATGCGGGACTATTTCTACCTCTCCATCACTACAAGCATGTAGTATAAGTACCTCAAATGATTACACGATGAAAGTAGTGGTAGTCAATTGTCATTTGCACCAGAAAATGGCGCGCAGTTTAATTTTGGTCGTCACCCGGTGTAAACTTAAAGATGCATTCCTGCTGTCGTTGTCACACTGCCTTTGTTAAAATACGACCATTACTTCAATAGGTTCAGGCTGCACAACCCCGACCCCTTTATGCGTTAGCAACATCACACAAAATTTCTCATGTTTTTAACTTAACAATTTTTCTTTGATCAATATTTTACCCAACATTTTTCGTTGATGGGTCATAGGTCATATGCTGTCAGGTTCTACGCGAACAACACGCCGATACCCAGTATACAGAGCATATTAACGAGATCTTCACATATGAAACACTTAACAGCAAAAGGAGATATTTGAAGATAAAGACAGTTATATAACATAAACAAATAACATCCAAACGTCTTTATAGTGCCAACCTCATTGTTCTGGTGTGATAATACCACCAGTCCAACATCATTCCACGTAGCTAATACCTCAACTCTAGTCTATATATGTGTCTTACATTATTAATACCTAACATTTGAACTTTATACATCTTATGAAGACTTACAGTTGTACAACCACCAGCTAGTTTACAATCAGTTTTTACAATTTTATATTGTAATAATTACTGTAAACTTTTGGGATTCTATGGAGTGAATGCATGTGTATTGCATTTTACCTCACTTTAAAATACTACATTCATAGCCCAATGATGGTCGTAAATGACGGAAACCTGTAGCTATATCTAAATAAAGAAGGTAATTGTGTTTGATGGATGATCAATTATTTGTGTTTGAATGTTTCCATTCAACTGCATGGAACATGTCAGCGAGGCAGTCACATGTGGAGAGAGAACCAACATCACTACAACATGACCTTGAAGTCTTACCTCAACTGTCATAGATGTCATCCATAAATGATGTCACATGCTTTTGGCATAACATTTACACCCACCCCCTGCTTGTCACATTTCATCACAAACTTAAGACACCCCCTTGCCGAAATGAATTGTCTATAGAAAAGTGATGTGCCTGTAGAAAGTACTGCTACTGTTTAGAGCCAACAGACTTACCAGTCCATACTGTTTTACTAATGCAAAACATCATGAAAGCAATGTGAACAATTTAGGCCTATTGCAGACAGTTACAACAGCCCACCCTCTACCCATTCATCAAAGCCTGCGAATTGCCTAACTGGAGTATGAAAATTCTAGCCTGCTCTGCACAGAATCTTTCTGGTTACATTAAGACTTCAGTGTCATGATGATATTTCAGATCCTGCTGCCCCCTTCATCACACATCATCACAAAACTCTCAATCCCGTACACCCTTGATGCATGATGTCACTTATAGACAACCCCACATGTAACAAAAGATATATCATTATTCATTCATTAGTATTCGGCCCTAGAGGCCGGTCCGGCAGGAGCCAAAGCCCGGTTATGGAACCGATATGGCTCTTGGCACACTGCATCCTAGGCAAGTTCTTGGGGGTAGTTTGCCTTTGCTTTCCCCCACGTTTAGACGTTCCCACTTTCGCTGCCATGTGCCTCTGCGTCTGCAGCGACACGAGAGATCCTAGCAGCGAAAGGTGGAACCATGGGCGAGAAAGATGTCCGGTAGTAATTTTGCCTAAATTCTGACTTCCATGTAAATTTAGGGATCTTTTACATGCCGTAAATCTATGACATGGGACCAATGGCTTTACTTCCCCTCCGAAGGAAGGCGTGCTGAGGATTTTTTCACCCTAAAAATCCGACGGCTTCGGCCGATTTTAACCCGCGAACTTGGGTACCAAAGGCCAGCACACTACCTCTAGACCACCAACATTACATTATACCACACTAGCTGAAATTTTAATGGGAGAATTAAAAAAACATAAAAATCACTAACCTCAGTAACTTCAGGTGTTCTGGACAGATGGCTGGCTACATTTATACTAAGACACTAAACTTAACAGAATAACAATCCATCTGATTTTTTTTTTTGCCAAAGGTGTACAGTGCATTGCAGACTGCAGCATACCTGCCAATGCTGCAATCATCTGCTCCTGTTCATAATTACTATTAACAATGACTGTAATGTACATAATGTAGGAGCAGATTTTATATATAAGGTTTATTTATTGTGTAAACTTTAAAATATTACAAAGATTAAACAGCATTTAAATAAGAATGGCAAATGATGAAATGTTATGTATGCGAAATGTACCGAGAGAAGACAAAACATTAAGAACACAGTCTTGCAAGGGAAAAATAATAATTTACGTATAAAATATACACAATATTCTGCCACTGTGCTCATGGTGGGATTACTTGACAAGCAGAAATCCATGAACATTGACAATGAATTTTTCAAAGTTCTCCCGGAATTTCATTCTGTTTTGTCGCTTGGTGTTGAGTGCAATGTTCAGAGTAAGCTCGGTGAAGGCTTTGGCAAGTCTCTCGGCCACCACCTGGTCCTGCTGAGAGTCGAGCAATCCCTGAACTAAATGTTGGTAATCATCCTGAAATTGGTGTTAATAGAGAAAGAAAATGGTATTAGATGTGTCATACTCTACAGGTAGAGTACACAAATTGTAAATGTGTGACAGCTGTCATAAAAGCAAGATGAAAGCAATGTTGAGCATGTAATTTGAGGAAAACAAGAAAGGCTAGAGTTATAATTCTTACAGTAGTTGGGTTTTAAGAGTCTGTTACCATTTAGAGGGCTAAATGGGTTGGTCATGTAGAATGAATGAACAGGACAGTGATGCTGAGAAAGGCATTGGAATTAAAACTTTAAAAAAAAGGGGGGGGGGGGAATATGGGAAAACCCAGAACAAGCTGGTTCAGCTACATACTGGAAAAACATAAGCAGACAGGAAAAAGACAGCAGTTATGTCTTCTATTCAATGGGTAGTGATAACTGTTTCCCCATGGTTGAAGCAGCTGGGAAATGAAACCAACCACTAAACTCCATGCTGGGTTTTTTAATGCTTACCTTTACATGCAATAGCCAGTGATGTCATGCAAACATCCCTCCCACTTAATACTTTCACACACACAAAAAAAGGGGGGGGGGGAACTGCAATCACTTGTGGCTGTTACTGTACACAGACCCAACTCTCCTGCAGTTCAGTCAAGTGTCATTCAGTGTCACATCCATTATACAGGATCCTTATTTTGTCTGACAAGGTTTATTACTTCTGTCCACTACTCTGCCATGCATGTGGGCAGCTGGTTCGATGGGCTATGTCACTATGACAAATGAGCTGACAGGAAGGGGCAACTGATACTTGTCAGATAAAATAATGACCCTAGGATAGACACGAGTAAGATGGTTTGTGATCAGACAGTTAACACTGGTTTAGGCATCAACAGATGGATTCAACAGAGTTCATTAAGGGACAGTCTACTTTTCAAAATGCCAGTGAATCATAAGCGCCTGTAATGATGACATCTCATGCCACATACCTGGTAACAACAGATCAGCACAAACAGTGCTGAGCTGGTATTTGGCAGCAGATCTGAGTTTATCTGATTAGACAGGATCAGGTTCATGAGAAGCTGGAACACACAACAACCATCATGTTACACTATATTACCACACCAGAACTATAAAGAGATGGTGCAGTGTATTCCTTGAAAAGTTGACAGTTTGCTGCTGGATTTATGCAATACAAATTTTCAGATCTTTGATCTTCTGAGTTGCAACACAGCACAAGTTCATTACTGTGTTTACAAGGCCCACCATTAACCAAAATTCTTTGTCCCCTGAATTCAATTCAAACTCTCACATTCTATTTCTCCGATTCAATAGAGAAGGATAAGATGGGTGAAGCCTGTGACATATATATGGGGCAGATAGAAAACTTATGTATGGTTTTAGTGGGGAAATCTAGGGAAAGAGACCACTCAGAAGACCTAGGCATAGATGTGAGGATATTAAAATGGATATTAAAGAAATAGGATTGGAAGGCATGGACTGAATTGGAGGGCATGGACTGAATTGGAAGGCATGGACTTCATTCATCTGCCTCAGGATAGGGATATGTGTCGAACTGTTATGAGCACGGTAATCAACCCTCGGGTTCAGTACGATGCAGGCAATTTCTTGAATAGCTGAGGAACTGTTAGCTTCTCTATGAATGTACTTCATTAAGCTTGTTGGTTAGTTAGTTCTCCAGCACACACCTAGATCTCCCAAACAGTTTCTTCACCTAACCTTCCTGACTGAAATTCTGTGCAAATTTTTTAGTTCTCCATTCAAGCTATATGTCCAGCCCATCTCATCCTCCTTGATTTGATCACCCTAATATTCAGTGAAGAGTACAAACCATGAAGCTCATCACTGTACAACTTTACCATGAAGCTTATTACTATACAACTTTCTCCAGTCTCCTGTCATTCCTCCCACTTAAGTGAAAATGTTCCCCTCAGCACACTATTCTCAGACATATTGATCCTGTTACTCTTTTAGGATAAGACCAGGTTTCAGACCCATACAAAACAACCTGGAAACATACAGTTTAATATGTTTTAATCTTTACATGTTTAGATAGCACACAGGAAGCTCCAATATTTAAAACTGAATGGTAGCCATTATGTGACAGTGGTTACTATTTGTACCATCTGTTGTAACTATACAAAACTGCATCTGATCCACACACCACACACTTGTGTGTTGTACATTTTTCACTAGAAACAGCATTAACTGCTGGGCTTTGTGACATGAGGCAGGAATTTAAGTTATAAATATTCAGGCAAACTTCTTGCTTGAAGATGTTACATTTAACTATAATTTTGATATACTGCATGACTGTCATGCAGCAAAACTAATCCCAGCCACAATCTGAATTTTTTATTAGCCGCCTGTGGATCATGAAATATGAAACTGTAGTACAGTCTCAATGTCCATCATCAATTGGGACCAATAAAACTGTCACAAATATCTGAACACACTTTCAGTGTAAAATTGTATCTGGTTCCAAAATGTATGAAATACTAATAACAAAAGTGTAAAATACACTCAAGAAACATAAAAAGCATAAACTTATTTAAATAAAGTATAAACACTTTTTGAAAGCACAAACTGCATTATATGACTAAAGGAGAGTCTCTAAACATAAAGCATGAAACCAATCAGCCTAAATTAAAGAAAGATGGAGCTTGACTCAGCTGAAAGTGATCTGCGCAATAGCAGAACAGGGGGGGAAGCCGACACACCAGTCTTGTGGTGTCATCTAGTTTCTCACAACCCATCATGAAACAATGCAAGAATAGTATTCAAACGGGTGATCACAAAATGTCGAAATCCCAAATATCAGGGTTCACAATCTTACACTCCACTGTACTGAATTTTATAGCAGGGTACTTCAAACAGCTAACAAGAAATTCCCAGATCACGCTTCACCTTGAGGAGCGGTCTGAGTGCCTCATACACTGGGGTGTTCTGCAGGTTCTTGCAGCAGACATGTGACCTAAACACCTGGATCATGTCTTACCTTGAGGAGCGGTCTGAGTGCCTCATATACTGGGGTGTTCTGCAGGCTGCTGCAGTAGACATGCGACCCAAGCACCTGAATGAAATCGGTGCACAAGACAATAACATCTTGTCCGAATGTGGTAAGACCCAGCTCGATGGAGTTCAGCAAGTTCTTCAACAGATCCACGGGCAGTTGACACACCTTGTCAGGGTATATCTCACATACAAACGTGATCATCTTGAAGTACTGCATGCAGAGGGATGGGAATTTGAGCAGGTCCACCGTCATGAGTGGCATTATGATGTTCAACCCATACAGACACACATCCGCTGCAGTCACGATCTGCTCTCCATCACTGCTCTCTAAAGCAAAAAATGAGAACAATGACAATGACTTCAGCTAGTCGCTTCGGTATCTGGTCTGATTATGCCACGTTTGAGGTTGCTCAGGATTCAAGTCTTCTGAAATGTGACCCTGCATACATGGATGAGTGGGTCCCAACATTTCAAAGGATCTTCAATGACATGTTTCCACTGCATATGAAGGTGACACAGTACTTCAGAACATCAGGAACAACTCATCCAAGAATACAGCAACACATTCCAGAAGATCTGGACCCTCAACACATTTCTATATCCTTTTTACAATTTCTGGTACAGTATATAGTTTTTGTAAACCACCCACTCAAGATACAGTTCACTGAAATGTACATATGAGAATATGATAAAGAAAACAAATCGAACAAATGAACTTAAATAAAACTGGGAAATGCAAAGTCATTATATAATTAGTGCAAACAGGCCCATCAATCTAAAGTGATTTCCACAGAAACCAAATGAAACAAAGGGCAATGCACAGCTGATGTTTGTCACTGCTGTTGTCCTGTGGCAGCATATCTTGAGTGACATTTACCTCGCTGTTGTAAAGGTAGATGGGAGAGAGTAGGGGACTGATGAAAGGCTGCACAAATGAAAGGGACCAAAAATGAGGAAACGAGAAAAAGATTCTAAAGCGTGCAATACAAATTTTCAATGGAAATTATAATGACAAAATAAACTGTAATATTCCATGACATTTATGGAACAATAAAATCAAGTCAGCTCTAGAAATTGAAATAGATTAAGTACCAACTAACATTTACACGCCATGTCTGAAAACTAAAGGCAGTAATACATATATAATAATTGTTTAGTACAAAATGTATGCTTATGTCCTCATTTAACATTGTGCTTACATTCCTGAAAACCACAACATGCAATGAAATGTAGAAGAGAGCACTTTGCCCCCAAAGCCTATTATTCAATGGCTCTTGCCTTGAGGTTAAGCAGCCAGGATGTGAGGGTGGCCACTCACCTCCATCTAGTACCAAGGTTAAGAATTAGTGGAGGTATACCTCCATTCACCCTACATTCATTCATAGTGTGTATAGTGACAACCAACCCTTTTACTGAGGTCACTGAAAGAAGTTTCAAGTATTCACCCCTCCATATCTTGCTCAAACCACCACACTTCCCTCTCCATGTTCCCCTCCAATTATCCAGCCATTCTCTTCATACAAATGCTGGTTGTGACAGCCACACGATAGCCTTCACTAACGTCAAACGACTGTGGCCGCTTACCGTATGACACTAAGGCTAGACAGAAATGCTGCAGTAAGGACCACGGAGGAGGCATCAAGCAGGGTCGTTCCCACCATCCATTTGACAGCTTCTCCTGGCCTCAGTGTACTGGTATGAATTTAACATGGAAGATAAAAGGTGGTAAACTTCCCATTAATTGTGGGCCAACTCACCTGGAGGACTAAGGTCTATAAAGTCTTTTGACAGCAAATTTGTTAGCAGCTCCATCAGCAGAAGAATATCATGAAATGTATCCTCTTCTGCAGCAGACTCAAGACTCAGCCTCCCTGTGTTACAGCGAGCGTACGTCTGTATCGTCTGCAGGCACGCCTCATATATTCGCCGGCTGTCACCCTGTCCAGCACAAATGTTGCATACAGGCTGCCGTTTGGGCAGTACTCTATATTGAACACAACTTTTATACAGTAAGTCCTCACTTAATATTGTTCTTACATTCCTGAAAACCACAACATGCAATGAAACCTAGAACAGAGCATATTGCCTCCATATGAATTAATTAAAATACCTTACAGCCTGTGTGCTGAAGGCACTACCACATTCCAGAAAAAACAATTTTAATATAAGGCTAGGCAACATTTACGAGGGTCGTACCAAAAGTCATGAGCAACAATTTTTTGTAAAGTAACATGCTTTATTATTGACAAACCAAATACACCACCTTAATCTACATTTTCCACATAATCGCCACTTCTTTGTACACATTTCTCCCAGCGTTCTGGGAGTTTGAAAATTCCCCTTCTGTAAAATTCCGTTCCAGCCATCCGAAGACACTGACGCACTGCTTTCTGAATT
>Ga0131853_10013829_pt1 | contig 14796 bp, 7 predicted proteins | sample TergutLab28metaG_FD_92764 | JGI IMG/M metagenome (GOLD analysis project Ga0131853, IMG submission 92764) | Labiotermes labralis P1 segment gut microbial communities from Petit-Saut dam, French Guiana - Lab288 P1 (version 2) (version 2) | ecosystem: Host-associated > Arthropoda: Insects >... | reverse complement strand
TAGTAACTGAGACATATCAGTTACTACATATGAGTAACAGTAATAAATTACACTTCTTTTGTCCCTACATAACAGTTTAAAAAATTCTCTTTCCCCCCCCCCCCCCCTCCACCCGAGACATCTTAATGTTATTGTGTGTTTTGGTTTTGGGATTTTACTAAAGTGGGTTCCCTACTTGTAGGAACATGACATTCGGGATGCGGCTCAAGTTATGGAAAAAGAAAAGACAAGACAGGCGATAACGTTACACTGACGCGTGACTGGATTCACAGCACATATAACGGACCCCGACCCCTCCGCACTCTTCCAACACCGAAGGTCTGAAAGTTAAATAACTGGATTGACAGCACACAAGCAAGTCTGTCACGACGCGTTTAATAAGTCTCTTTCGAAGTACAGTAGAACTCCACTCATCCGGACGCTGGTTATCCAGATCGGTTTGGCTCTTCGGGTAATCTGTCGAAAATTCAACATAACTAACTTGCCCTGAAATTACCGGTTATCGGATCACTTACTGTACAGTGTTACGGCTTCTAGAACTTCAAATCAGGCTATTCGAAAGGTTTAGACGCAAGTACATACTTAAGTAGTAAGAGCAGACCTTCAAACAGCCAATGCAGCCTATTAAAAAAAACCAATTATCCGGATTTTCTGCCTATCCAGATGGCCCGCCGTCCCAATTAATCCGGATAAGTGGAGTTCTACTGTACTCATAGTAGGAGATTATTTACGCACAACGGTGTTTCAAGCTCAGGAAAATAACTGTCCAAAATTCCCTTCAGTATGGTAATCACATTACTCTGAATACCTTCAAATATTAAAACGGAGTTTCAGGTAGATAACAATAACGCAAAATCAAACTGGTGGGTCTTAGAAAACGCGTATCTAAAAAAATGCTTAACCAACAGTCCAGTACTCGATGAAACAATGTCATGGTGTACAATCAACTTTTCCAGGAAAATAACAACCATTTTCGACGAGTATGCTGCCTGAGACATTCGGAAAATTTAAGCACCCATTTTCGACAAATATGCCGCGAGACATTCGGAAACTCTAAGCTACAATTTACATTCCACTAAGAATTCTTGAGGGACTGTTTGGAGGTACGAAGTCATAATGGATAAACTTAAAGGTAAAGCTCTCCCTGTTCGCGCCATGGCGGCGTAAAGAGGAGTGGAGGTATAGCGCCACTCAATTTAACCTCCGTACTAGACGGACCCGACCGCTTTACCCCTGGGGAAATAACATCCGGTACCCATTAAAGAGTAGGTTGGGTGAACCTCGGAGACAATCTAGAAGCTTTAGAGAAGAAAAATCCCTTGCCTCTGCCAGGAATCGAACCACGATTCCTCGGTTTTCCAGCGCGTATCCTAACCTCTATACCAAAAAAAACGCTATCCCGGTTATTCATAATGGACAATTCCACCGCTATCAGAGCACAAAATGTTGGTTTTTACCGTACATTTCAACATTCATTCTTTGAAGGGTCTTGAGGCCGCCTCCGGACCGTTTCGGTGGAGACTTACGTGTTTTATTTCTGGGTCGTACTAAAAGACTCGAAAGCCTCAGCGCCATTTATAATTACTGTTTCCAAAAGGTCGGAATCTTCGGAGTATCATGCTGAAAAGCACGAGAAAATTTCTCCCCTCACTTCTGACAGACAAATACAGCACTTTTATAAGATTGAACGAATCTCGACCATTTGACAAATTTTGTGGGTTATGTAGTGACATAATCCATCACACACCACATCATCGTGCCGCCAGCTGCTGCAAACACATACCAAGCCGGTTATTTAACTGTCGTTCAGAAGCGTGTTTGCTCGAAACTCTGACCCTGACCCCACGGCAGGACCTCATTCCGGATCGTCTTCTTCTGGTTCTTTTGAATTTCTCCCAGGCGACAATATGAAACTTGATGGTGCAATGAGGTACATGTTTTGGGGCTTGCTTGCTTACTTATTCCATGCAGCAGAGTCCTTTTTGAGAAGCTAACCAGTTCTCAGCTAGTCAAGAAATTCCATGGGGCTAATTTCGAATTCAATTTATGACCTATGCACCAACAGGTACATAACACTATATAAAATAAATCTACGTTGCAATTCCTGAACAAAAACTGCGGATCTGGAAGCTTGCCACGACACATATAATCTCAGAAACTACTGAATCGACTTCAGTTTACTTAATACTGTGATGTGCACCAAAAGTTGTAAGACGCAATACGCTTTTGTGCGTATCGGTTCAATGCATTTAGTTCTTTACGTCAGACTCAAAATGTTACTAATTTTTTAAACCCATATGAAACATTAAGGTAATCCAAATGGTAATTAACATTCAGTTCCTACCTCCAGAAACAAACTGCGTCTCCACTACAAAGACAAACCACTTAAAGCTGTCGGGAAAGCAACTGGGCTTTAATCTGACAATCACAAGAAACATAAAACCGAGCGCTGTGGGGTTAAATGCCAAGTTTTTAGGCGCGTTCGCAAAATTGCGAAAAGCGACTATTAACTTTGTAATGTGTCTCTCCGTCCGCATGGAACTCGCCTCCCAGTGGACGGATTTTCATGAATTTTGATTTTTTACGTTCTTTTTACATTCCGTGCATTATGATGCAATTAACAAGACAAGCAATGTACCTACAACGCAACACTGAGGCGCGTTCGTGCAACCATTGTTGCAGTCGAAAAGCAATAAGAATTACATAATCTAAGTGTGTATTTGTAACCTTAGGTATACACCGCGCAATGCACATGCGCCATATCGTCATCTGCGGCCTGCACAGATCCACAAGATTTTTCAACATTATCTCATAAACGCCACAATCTTTAGGAAAACGTAATTGAATATAAAATGTGTGTTTTAGTTTTATCTACAACGTTTGTCTGAAACATATTTCATTCTAAGAAGAACTGAGTGAAATATAAAAAATGTATACTTCTCTTCATGTAACGTAACCATTATTCTTGTCAGATTTTAATGAAACCTAAATTTTCTTGGCAGATTTTCGAAAAATATGAAAATATAAATTTCATGGCAATCTGTCCAGTAGGAGTGGAGCTGCTCAATGCAGACAGGGGGATAGATGGTCAGAAGGGCAGCAGACCGACATGATGAAGCTAACAGTTGCTCTGCGCAATTTTGCGTATGCGCCTAATGACTCATGTAACACCAACAAATGCACTATTCTATAATTAATGCATACAATATTTTACAAAGCTGCTACATGTTCTGGCGTTCCCTCACCATCTTCAGGGAGCTGACACTAACATTTCTTTAAAACATACAGCAATACAATAGGTCATGCTGTGTTTTTTGTGTGCGTGCTTTGTGCATAGTTTCCATTAACTTTAATATGGGTATATTTAGGCATTAAATGGTTGAATCTGAAAGTTTAATTGAACTATATTGCTGTGTTTGTTTTAAATAATTTCTCCTTTGTGTTTAAGTAATCATGGATAATTCTTGCTTGTTGAGCATTTATGATGTTTACATTCCCTATTCTTTGCATTATTAACTCAAAATCTCAGGTACTACCAACCAATGCAATCTTCCATAGTTTATGCATAATATCTTTTACATAGCTCACACAAGTTTTGGCGTTATTTTTTCGCCACCTCTAGGGAACCGACACCAAAATTTATTTAGAACACACAGTAACTTTTACTGTTGTATGTTTTCAAGAAATCTTTTCATCATATGGGTCTATCAAGCCTTAAACAAATGAGCAGCAAGGCCAGTAAGGTACGAAAACTCCCGAAGAAACTCCAAGAGACTACACAATTGGATTGCTGCTAGGCAAGTTTACAAGGTTACAAACAATGATTACTGGCTTCATCATGCCTATCTGTCCACTGCTCCACGTGGAACAACCCGGATCCCACTGGGTGGAATTTTCATGAAATTTTGCGTTGGAAATGTTTACTAAAACTGTGGATCACATTCAAATTTTAAGTTGGCCAAAAAACAGACACTTTACAGGAAGACTAGCATACAAACATTACTGTCAACAGCAATCTGCTTTATTTCTTCATATGGTTTTGCATGATACAAAATCAGCAGACATATAAATGATAGATCCTGCTAAGAAATATAAAAATACACCATACCATTCTATAACACATACATCACTGTGACCAATAACAGAAGTGACCACAGTATATTAAACGGCATGATCAGCCGCAAGCGAACAGAAAGCAAGGCTTTGAATATGCCTCAGCGTTATGCTGTATGTACATTTCCTGTCTTGTTTAGGAGTTATGACCAATGCTGGTTTCGTTTTTTTCACCTACCATATTATGCACCTAGCCTATTATGACTTGGGAATGATTCAAACAAACAGTACCTAGGAGCATCTGGCAGGACTCCTTTGATGTGTTTACCAGAGAGATAAACCAGGCCCGTCGTCAAATTGCCTGGCAAGAACCTCAAAAACTACAGTTCTGCTGATCTGAACAGGACATTCTATACAGAAACTACGATAGTCTAAGCTTCCTGTCTTTGCCGATGAAGCTTATGCAGTGTCACTAGTAGATGAGATTTAGACCCTTGTTACAAAATTCCTTGACTGTACATCATTCAGATGTCTGCATTAAATTCCCTGACTGTACATCATTTGGCTGCCTTTTTTTACATGAAGGACAACGCATATTTCTTATGGACATAAAATAACACTGAACTTTGTACACTCAAGAACAAAGAAATGACCTAGTTAATGAATTTAAACATAGTTGTGAGTGGTAGTTACAGACATGACCTCAACCATTCAACAGTAATACTGATGACCCCCCCCCCCCTGGTCAACATTAGCATGTCATGGTTCTGAAATTCTTGAAATGCAACACAAATTCCATTTTTAATCAGAACATACGGTACCTTCAATACAAGCACGTGCCAAGTCTTTATAATCCTCTGCCCTTCACACAGTCTTACACTGACAAATTATAATACGAGGTAAAAGTCCCTGTTCTTAATTACACATCACTTTGTAAAGACGTATGGTAAGTGACAGTAGAGTTCCATGCACTGTTGGCCTTAATCCCATGGAAAGGTACACACTGTATTGGAGGATGGGTGGATTCCACAGCCAGCCTGAAAGTGGTGGTGAAAAGAAAAGTCTGTGCCTCTGGCGGCAACTGAACTCCTCCAGCCCGTTGCGTAGCCATGCAAGCTCCAGTTACAAGAATGAATTAATATAGGCGCTATACAGCTGTAAGTACAGCAGCGACAATTAAACCAGCACAACAAACTAGAAACTTACTAATGTTCAAGTGTGTTTTTTAACAATACTGTCAACTGCTGAGATTATATGGTGTCGGTGACAGATTAATGGATCAACATGCAGCACCAGTTGATTGATACTGATAGGGTAAAACCAAAGTACATGAAGAAAAATAACCTGTCCCAGTGCCAAGAAAGCGACCAATCACCAGAGACATGGCACAGCCCACCGTATGTATTAACATAGGCCACAATGATATTCGATTTCCATGTCCCCATCACCCTCCCAAACCAATCAAACCATATTTCACATTCATTAACACCTCAATTCTTTGCTGGCATTAATACCATCAGCACCACAAAACAGTGTCTCCAATAAATATGTCCACAAGAAACTCAGCTCATAATCTATGCCTCAAATATATATTTAAAAAAAAAGAGGTGAAAATAAGGGGTTCAAAACATGGCTTATGGTTAGTTTTAATCACCTGCATCACAGGCAAGGCAATGGTTGAATTAAACACAAATGTTACACAAAAGTTTTCAAGTTTGTCTTCCAAATGAGCCAGGATAAGGAACAAAATGAACAAAAAAAAATCCATTCACCAACTCCCCTCCTCTCTCGTGAACACACAGTGGTGTAGCTTGAGATTTTGGCTCCCACAGTCAGTGACTATGGCCACCTCTTAATATAAATTATGAACATCAAAAAAATTACAATTATTTTGTTTCCTTTGTCTTAATAAATTTAAAATTTGTTGGGTGCAGAGAATCAAAAAGATTCATTCAAAATATTCATTTCACAGCCCAGGACAGCCACACCACTTGCCCCCACCTGCTCCCAGCTATGCAACTGTGCACATAAAATGCAACTGTAACGGCCAAAAGGTACATTAAAACACATAACTATCACCTCTTAACACTGTAAGCTGAGGTATGAAAGCACTCATGCATGGGCAGGCAGGCACGTGCACACACACACACACACACACACACACACACACACACATACACGCATACACAAAATTGCTGCCTTGGCTCTAAGGAGTCCTGAACTGTTGGCACAAATATATCTGAAACTTAGGAAATGGAACAAAAATACATTTACATTTACATGAGTGTTTATTTCCGCTCTCAAAATCTATGCACAATACTGTAATCCCTTCCAGTCAACAAAGTTCATAATATCATCACACACATTAAGATCAACATATCTGTGAACTCAAATTCCAAATACTCATGCAGAAAGTCAGTAAAATAGCCCCAGATATGCACATTGTCTCACTGTACACAAGGAATACAAAGACCACAAAATTATACTGATAATCTATCGTACAAGCCTTACAAAAATGAGTAAGATGCATTACATATAGTCCCAAGTAATTAATGCACGACGACAAGATACTGTTGTGTAAAACTGCTTAGCTTCTGGAATTTGTCCATTGGCTGGCACCAAAAAGAGCCATTCTTAACCTCAGGACCTTTTTCTGGAGGACAGATATATATACAGCTCGTATTGCCTGAAATACCACATGATGGACAATGATGAGAGGCCAAGCAGTCCTGAATGTAATAATCATTCTCAGAACCCTACCAAACAGAAAATTACTAGTTTCGTGGGTTGGACCGTACCTTTAATGGTGTGGAAATTGAAAGCAGCCATTTTTCAGTCTCATTTACATGTATATGCACCTTCAGCACATAAAATTCTAGAGAAATTAATCAATGACAAATCATGCAAATCAGCCACTACATCTCAATAATTAATAACAATGTCATGATAAATAATACGTAAATCATGATACAAGATTTGTAAGATATCTTCTGCAATTAAACTGACTAACAGGCATCCCATTTAGTTGATGACCAGAAGTTCCAATACAATAACAGCATGATCAATTTGTCTCTGGACTTACTGCAATTACAAAAACATTCCTATATCAGGGGAAAGCAGAGCAGAATCTGCTGAATCATTCATTTTCATTTCAAGTCTTGAAGTTCCATCACTCTGGGTTACCACTTTGCAAAGTATGGTCCCATGTTTTGCCTTCCAGGAGTTGTTTATTACAAAATGGTAGAATGAAAGAACCTGCACGAGTGCCAATTTTGAAAGGTTTTTCAAAATAAAAAGTGGAGTAACACCAGTTAACAACACCAAATGTTCAGGACATCCATTCAAGTACAAAACAGAATAAAGTGTCGAGCCAGTGAAGGATAGCACCCATAGCTAAAAACACATCACAATTCATGACTGGTTAATGAGGTAGGGAATCTCATTCTGATCATGCCAAAATGTTTGGATATATGAATGCAGCATGTGATGGACTGCCAAAAAATCCATGCATCATCTGTTTACTGACAAGCACAAGCAAAATCATCAAAGTTGTGTGTGAAAACTACATGACTGTGCACTCACACCTTCCATAACTCCCCAGATTTACAGCTCGGTATGGTTTTATTTTTTTAAAACTAAAACTGGCAATTCGAAAACATCAACCGAAAACAGCCACAGGCTTCATTTCCATAACTGAGAACACAGGATTTCCAAACTTGTTTCCAACAAATTTTAGGCTATTGTGACCGTGCATCATAAACGTAGGGTGAAGAGAGAGGAACCAACGAGATGCAGCTAATCTGATGTTTATTATCAAACTTCTATCTCAACATGTTTTGGGCATCATTATGCCCATCATCAGGGGAACATGACCGTGTACTACTGCATATGCTGTTCTGCACTGTAACAAGAGGGGAAAAAAACTGTAAGATGTGAGAGCCATAGTGTCTTTGTGTGGAGTAATGAGTTGTAAACATACTCGGGATTGGTAATGGGTAGGGTGAGTACAGGTTGTGTACTCACCCCACCCATCACCTGCACACTCCCCCCTGGAAGCACCTAATATCACCTAGACCACACACCTCTCATCAAGCAGGCGCAACACATGCATTACAACACCCACATCCAATACACCAGATCTGACAGACATATGAATTAGATACAAATTAAACACCAGGGCATACACATATATACATGAAATCCCAACTATGTTTACAACTCATTACTCCACACAAAGAATACTATGGCTCTCACATCTTACAGTTCTTTCCCCCCTCTTGTTACAGCGCAGAACACCATATGCGGTAATACATGGTCTTGTTCGCCTGATGATGGGCATAATGATTCCCGAATGTTGAAATAGAAATTTGATAATAAACATCAGATTAGTTGCATCTTGTTGGTTTCTCTCTCTTCACCCTTGTTTTCAACAGTGACAAAAATGCCAGTCTTCCTGCATCAAGTTGCAACAGAACTACATATTTCTAAGGAGGCAGCACTGAATTAGTGAGTAAACCCAGTTATATCAAAGAAAAAACACAAGACAAAATATGCCATCACACCACATATTATGCATACACAATGTTGCAGAAAATGACAACTTTCTGATTAGAAAGGTATGTGTGACAAGGTCACACAACAGCTAAATAAAATATGCACTTTTATTCTCTACATTACAATAAAGGTAATACTGTTCGCTGTGTTGCTTCATCCTTACTGATGCTAACAAGACACATAAAAATGCATTCCTACATACAGTATCATGTGAACAAATTTTTTAGTAGTGTGTATAGTGCAGTCAATACACTCCATATACGCTACAGGCTGGATAATCTGGGTAACAGTTTTCTCCTCTCAAATTTCCAGACTGACTTAGGGCCCACCCATCCTCATAACCAATGAAAACAGGGACTCTTTCTGCAGGGCTAAAGCAGCCATGGTGTAAGGTCATCCACCCACCTCCATCTAGCACAAAGGTTAAGAATGACTGAAGTTACACCTTCACTCCCTCTATATGCCATCACAGAATGGACAAGGATAACTTTACCTTCTTCACCTTTTACCAGTTTCTCTATTATGCACATTTATAAGAATTATGATGTCAGTTTCACTGACATTCACAGAAATAAGGGGTCAAGGTGGAGACTAACAACTTATGTACCTTACACATGTTGATATGAACACATCATTTCAAATATATTATTGACTTTCTACCCTAATAATGCTGCAAGCCATTCTGACTAGGTGTGGGGGCATTCTATTTTGCAAACAAATTATTCAGCATTGTCAACACAGAGCCTTGCCACTGGACCTCACTTGTCTCACCAGTCCAACCAGTCCGAATTGTCATAAACCACCTGCCCAAGACCCATTTGAATATTATCCATTTCCTTACAGCAAAGTAGGGTGTCAATAAAAATCTAAAATTTAAAAATCTCAGGAAGTGTTCCACAGCACATTTTGCAATTTCTTTCCACAAAAGTTTACATTCCAATATCAAAGCCAGAGACTATCTGACACAGCTTACAAAAATATATCATTTACATCTGATATGTGGGATGGACTAAACACATATGTTACAAGACAGAACCTAAGAACACATTCTGGGAGAACTCTGCTGCATATGATTAAGAGCAGAGTATAATGTGTACTTACATGAGTGAACTGGGCAAAAATCCTATTATGTTCTTCTTGATAGTGTTTTCTGGCTTTCCGCTTCTCTGCATAGAGGGAGTTCAATTTATCCAAGCTCTTACTCTCCACTAAGTCTGCATTCTGTTTGATTAGTTTTGCAGTGTTCTCCAGTTCTTCCAGCATGCTCTTCCATGCCTGTGACAAATGACACACATTAATCATATACAACCTACAACAGTCCCCAGCTTCTGGTTGGTGTGTCCTGGAAGTCAATGCTTTCTCTGATTCTGGGTTACATGTCCTGAGGCTGAAAACAGTACCTTGGGCCATTCACCATATCATACTTCTTATATCCCTACAAACAATTAATGATAAAATGATGGAAGGACAAACTTGTGAGGTGCAAGCAAACCTAGAAAATATAATTCAGAGTCTTTAAATAATACATGGTAACAGATTTTTTAAAATTAAACTTTCACTCAGGCAAAGTTCTTTTTTAGCTTACAATTTTATGGCAGTAACTACTAAATCAATGGAGTTGGGCAGGTGATTTCATACACAACAATGCATCACAAATAAATCTATGAATTAAATTGGAAATATTATTTGTATATCAATGTTTACAATCATAGCTACTGTAGGAAAGTTTGAGGTTACAATCAACAAGTTTCATATAGACAGAATCTGCATGTTCTTTACATACATACATATAATAACTTAACAATAATAATATCACCTAACAGACCTGCAAGACTAAAAATCGATGCCCATAATCAAGAAGGTACCACATTCCTACAATTTCACACCCTCCATGCAGCAAATCTGTAGACCAAGCAAGTATTTTAAGATGGTGCATCAAAAAGTAAAGTGAATTTACCTGTAGAAACGCTGCAATCGACACACTGTAAAACACAGCAGTTTTCTCAGTAACTACATACTAGGCATTGTTACAGTGAGTCAGTACCTGGTTTAGTTAGTGTTGTGTTTGCTTGCAAATCTTTAAAGATGGCGGCATTGCTTTCAAATTCCACCATTGTAGAACAGTGTACTGTGATCTTTTTTTTTTTTTTTTTGTGGTTAGAAGACATAAAAAAATCCACAGTCAGCAATTCACAATGAGTACAGATGTTTGTAGTCTAAGGGGGATTACTTTGATACATTCCACATTCTGCAGCAGCTACCACTGAGGCAAGCTGATATTTGAACTTGGTTCCCCCCTCCACCCCCAAATACATTCCAGAACTAGCTCCATCAGATTATCACATATTTAGACCACTAAAAGTAACCCTGTGTGGATGAAGATTTACTAGTGATAATGAAGTTAAGAATGTGGTGTAAATGTGTCTCCGATCATAACTGAAAACTTTCTATGCAAAGAAGATCAGAAGGCTTGTGAACCACTACATGATATACATTGAAAAAGGGGGTGATTATGTCGACAAATGATACACTTTGCATTTTTCACAGATTGTTGTAGACTAATTAATTAATAAATTCATTTTACTTCTTGACTCAGTGTACACTTTTCAGGTTGTCGATTTTTTTTAGCCTGCAACCATCACAAACTAACACCAATGATAAAATCTGCAACATATTTGGTATACCTGGTGCATCTAAACTAGACACTTTACTTAGTACTTCTTCACACTGTAATAAAACCAACAAGACTTTTTAATTATTACTTTACTATAAAGAGCAAGTACATCAGCCTGTAAAAAAAACTTCTGTCTCCACAGTAGCTCTTCTCTACATTACTTCTCATATATAATATTAGAAAATGTCACAATTCTAATTCTTCTGTCCATGCTTATTACAAAGTGGGATGACCAGCCATTAACTGTAGTCTCTACATTGCTCCTCTCATGACATATCACACAAGGACACAGTCTTAAAACTTAACAAGATGGATATGTTAAGTTACATTTTAATTAAACATCCATTTATATTAATTTATATCTATAAATTCATGTAAGATCATTCACTTAATTACTGTCAACAAAAACAGAAGAAATGTACATGTATATCTGAATATCTTTAAAACTGTAACATTTATGAAAAGATAAAGGTATTGTAGATACGTGTGTTTTATTTTTCCCAGTAACTCTCGTTCAAAACACTTTCTCTGATATAGATACTTATTAGTGCTTGTTAAAACTTTCTGGTGTACTATATATGAAAATTCACATGTATTGACAGAGTTCAGCAAGCCTTCCAATATTAAATTTCATGCAAATTGGTTCTGTCATTCATGAAAATTATGAATGACCACAGTACTTTTAATGGGCATTCCACAGGGTTGTAAACATGACTCAAAATACGATTTGAACTTCCTATTTCTCATTCACATTTCAATTTTGTATTGTTTTCTAATGGAATAAATCACAAGGGGACTCAGCCTAATACTGTGTTACATGAAGTAAGAATTAAAGTGAAGTAACAAATATTAGCTGTACATACTGTTTTAATGCTATGTTTTTGTATCACAAGAAACTGTAAAGCCTTAAAATAAAACTATAATATATTAAAATCACTCTTCTGTCATTTACACATAAGAGCATATTAGTAACCAAGTATTCAAAAGCAACAACATTCATGTACAAGTTAAGAAATATTAAACTCTGAAATGCATGCTACTTATCAGTTAAGAATCATGTTTGAAATAAGGAAACAGTTGGACCTCAGTGGTAAATGACAGAATGTTGAACACAGCCGCATGATAAGGAATTTCATACTTTGTAGCAACATTATTATATTACAAAATCAAGGAGGGTGAGATGTCCATGAAGCACGCACGTGAGAGTTCAAATATGCAAACAGAATTTCGGTTGGTATATTAGAGAAATGGGAGGTTTTGGGAGAACCTAATGACTCTATTCTGCGGAGTTAGTTAATAAGTCTCTTTGATATCATGCATACTACCCACATTATTGTGAATACCAGGAACTTGCCTGTGCCACTAAACTTCCCACCAATTCCTCTGCCCGTTCCAGTTTCTGTCCTTGCATTGCCACAGATGTGATAGCCACAGCATATTCACGATCACACTTCACTTTAGTAGCCAGACAACGTCGCATAGTATCCAATAGACGAAGCTCTGCATCTTGCCGACAGAGCAAAGCTTCATGAGCAGCTCTACCCTGAAGGTTTGATGAAAACCCCATCTGAAGTAATAAAAGAATTACATTCAAGTTATACTAAACTGTTCTACATATTCCAATTTACCATATGCACAGCAGATTCAATTAAAACGCCTGAACTCTGTACTCCTTTTGAATTTCAAGTCGCTAACTCATTTCAAGGCTCTTCCCATATCAAACTTTAAACATGGTCATAAACACCTCTCGCCCGAGTGTATACTGTTCTAGATCTGGTCCACCAGATTTTTCAAGCACTAGTCTACTGTACGTGACATACGTGTCACTGCAACACAGCCAAGTCAATTAAAATGTCTCACGTAAAAAAAGACCCAGCATTTCAGAATACGGAGTGCTTCATCTATTTCGCCAAGCCCGCTCACACCTAACTCAATTAATCGACATGCCCTTGTAACTAATCTAATTTTACATAACAGGCAAAATCATATGGCAAGGAAAAGGAAAAGTTAACTAGAAAATGAGGTTCTACTTCAACAGTAGCACAAATGACGGTTCAGTATTTTGCAACTGGTAATTATACATCAGAAGCTTCAGAACGGCAATAACAAAACATTTATACTATTTACCATTCAGGATGGAAACGCAAAAACGATTTATTCGCTTATATTATCGAAATAAGTAAAAATATTCACAGCAATGAAAGGACGCCATGCTTCAGCTGCCTATATTAAACTGACAAGAATGTGTGGTTAAGATCCAACCAAGTCTCCAAAGTCAAAAATAAACTCTGACATCTGTAGGCAGTCAGCTAGCTTGAATACGACGACGAAACCTACTTATGAATTCCAATTAGAAACACACCTGGTTCTTCAGAATTACGGCTCCTTCATTAATAAGCACACATTCACATTCACAAGAAGTCACATTTCACACCAAACGCATCCACTACGATTCGTTAGTTAATGAAAGGCATCAACGCAGCACACATGACCAACATCACACAACTCCAGCCCACAGCACTACTACCATTCTCCTCCCCGTAGCAGCAAGCGGCACCATATGACAACAAAATTTACCACTTACAGTTGAGTTCAGTTATAGTCCTCCTTCGTAATATTTTCCCACTGTGCTCTTTTCTTTTCTGGCTTGTAGTTTACTTTAGGACGCCAAAAATTCAGAAAGACTGCGCAAACACCTGAAATTTCAGCAGTTGTTATAAACATGACAGCAACCGATGTTGAATGGTATTTATTAATTCTGTGTGATGGATACACTACAAAACGTACGCGTTGAACAATTCTATTTTACTTGCGCACAAGTCGGAAAGGATAGGACAACGAGGTCGTGGCCTACTTCAAAGTACGATTACTCCTTCTCTGTCCACCCAGCCTAACCACAGCCTGCCTTCGTACATGAAAAAATTTAAAACGCTCAATATGAGCATTACCGTCTTCTGCGACACCGTGTAAAATACCTAGCTACTATACAAACAAAAGCAGATACACGTAGCCGGCCAGACATTGCCGTTAACGGAAGGAATCTGGGCTAGTGTATGCAGGTCCACACATTCTACATATCACCTCTCCAGTAGAAGCGTACGACATATCCCAAACGTAAAAGCCACAGCACGTTACTTCTCAACACATACGGTGCAGACCACTACTCTTACCCTCAAAATAGGTCGTATACTATACCAAATCACAATTTCATATTTCGATTAACCGTCTGCCTTGTATGAGGACTCATAACCTCAAAGGGCCCTTAAGGTAAGTTCACGTGCACCACCCCCATACATTATTTTTTTTTTTATCATGGCGCAACAGCCCTAGTGGTCCAAGGCCTCTTCATGGTCGAGGATTCATTATCACACTCGATGCACCACACTCCGTAGGACTCTTCTGGACCAGCCCCACGCACAGACCTCTACCTGAAAACACACATCCATGCCCCGGCGGGATTCGAACCCACTTTCTCAGCAAGCCAGCGGCCACTGCCTACCCCCCCCCCCCCCCCC
>Ga0131853_10013828_pt1 | contig 14796 bp, 4 predicted proteins | sample TergutLab28metaG_FD_92764 | JGI IMG/M metagenome (GOLD analysis project Ga0131853, IMG submission 92764) | Labiotermes labralis P1 segment gut microbial communities from Petit-Saut dam, French Guiana - Lab288 P1 (version 2) (version 2) | ecosystem: Host-associated > Arthropoda: Insects >... | reverse complement strand
TTCAATATGTGCAACGTTTGTAGCTCTGGAGACGTCCAAACGAAATTCTATCTCCTGCCACGTTTTCTGAATCATGTCTCGTGTTACAGTTTCAATGGCTGATGTAATCCTGTCTTGCAGGTGTTGGATATTCTTTATCTTCTCCGCATACACAATGTTCTTAATGTACCCCCACAGGAAAAAATCAAGTGGAGAGAGATCTGGGCTTCGAGGTGGCCAGGGTATTGGTCCACCCCATCCAATCCAGGCATCAGGGAATCTCTCATTTAAAACGTGTCACAAAGCAACTGAAATGGGGAGGAGCTCCGTCTTGCATAAAAATAATCCTTCTTATAATTACTTGTTCGAAGGTTTAATGTGTAAATCCGTCTAGTAATTTTTAAGTTATAGCGGTTTCAAATCCCGTCCATCTTTTTCGATGACCCTGTATTATACTTCAGCTGGAGGAATTAACAAAAGGCTACAGAAAATAATATCATAAGGATCTTCATACTCCTACCAAACATTAGTGGGATGGTCAAAACAACGGGGAATATGAGGTGAAGAGTATTTGACATATATGTGAGAGAAGGAAAATGCATACAGAAAACCCAAAAGAAAAGGAACCACTTCGAAAACCTAGTTGTTTATGGGAGTGATAATATTAAAATTGTCCTCCGATGAAAAAATGAGACGTTGACTGGACTCATCTGGCTCTTCATAGTGACCAATAGCGAGATCTTATATACAGGGAAACTAACCTTCTGGTAAAAAAATATTCACACAGAAATTATTGAGCAAGTGGCCACGTGGGCTCCTAGAGCGACTAGCTGGTTTGAAGGAGTGTAAATCATGTTGCAACGTTCCAGATTTGGACAAACGTTCCCGGTCATTCACTATAGCATCTGAATTATTCCGGCTAATAAGAAATAAATAATGAGTGTCAAAATCTCTTGCTAAATGAGCGCAATTCTCTCTCGATACGGCAGAATGTACTCAATAACCACAGAAAACAGCAAGTGCAACTTCAACACTAGTTTATGTAAAGTGACGAAAAAGTTAACAACCCTTTCTTTAGGTTCAGGAAAACGAAAGTCACCTAGGCCGTCGATCGTTGATAGCGGGAAATTTAAACTTCGACATCCGTAATTGCCATAAAGCAAATATTGGTGTTTTCAGGTCTTCTGGTCACGATGATGCACATATATATATCCTGTCTGAAGTCACATCCTAGTAGAAAGTGTCGTAGAACAAAAACATGGCAGTGTTTTGTGTGTAGTGTTGTATATACTGTTGTGTCGTTGCACTGAAGCAGTATTTCGGGTTTTCTACCCCTTATAAATCTGCGTGAAGTTTCATGCAGAAAAAGACGAGACCATCATGTTTATTTTGTTCAAACAAAAATTATATATATATATATATATATATATATATATATGTGTGTGTGTGTGTGTGTGTGTGTGTGTGTGTGTGTGTGTGTTTATTTGTTTGAACAAAAAAAAACAAATATAGGCGGTCTCGCCTTTTTCTGCGTCAGTTATAAACTATAAATTCCTACCCCTGACAATGATTAACCTTTTACAGCCTACTGGCTACGTGATGCACCATCAAGTTCAACAATAAACAATCTGACGCTCCGTCCACACTGTGTTTATGTGTTTTGTATTTATCCGAGAACAAACAGCGACTTTTGCAACATACATCATAGGCTATACCGACTGGTTTTTATAACCGAGACGAAAAGTGTTTACAGCGCGGTACGAGCTGGGTCTTTAAATAAAACAGTCTGCACTTCGTCTTTAAAGGGTTCTGTGTTCTTTTTGTTTCGGGTACTTGTAAGCATTTTTTGTAAGAACTTGTCTCTTGGCTTGCGATATTAAATGAAGATTAAAGATCGAATGCCTGTCAGTATCACAGTGTGTTCTGAAGTTAACACTGCGATGAGAATTAGATTCTGGTGTTTTGGTTTGTGGCAAAATGCATTTACACGCGTGATTACAAGCGTATAGAAGGAGAGGTTTGCCTTCTTCAGAGGTTCATTTCTACCCTGAATACGAAAACTTGCATTGCTCTCCTCAACGCAAGTCAGCAAAGTACCTTACCCCCAGAAGGCCATAAACAAAACAACTTCCGACCCCAATAAACTCATAAAAGAACAAATATTTAAGAGGGTGAATTCATTAAAATTAAGAGGCATATCTACAAAACTTGGACCAAGGTCTATAGCCTATTACTTACCGTTGCTCTAACTCCGTGAATTTCCACCTGTGTAAATCTTTATTTACTAGTGTCATCTGGTGGAAGAATAAATAACCAGTTCATGTCCTTTAAATATAGACTTCTGACCTACATTAGTGAAGGTAAATAATTTACACTTCCAAGGGTGTTTACACCATAGCTGTTCGAACATGCGTCACGTTAAGAAGGCGTCTGAGGGATGTGGGAATAACACTTCATTACGCGTGACTACGATGTATATGTTATGTGAAAGTTAAGCTTGAGACTGTAACCTCTTTATCCCTCATATCCATTGGCTAGAATTCTGCGCGTTTTCCACAACACTTCTAACATGATATCCAAGATTTTGTATTCTTAAGCCCCTGACGGCAATTAGTCAATATATATCGCTGGACAGATTTTTGACGTTATGCAAGTTTGATTGGTACTTGTGCAATGTAGGCTGTAAAAAGGAAATATAAAAATGAAAGCAGTCAAAATTCTGTTGCTGGAAACGGTGATTTTTTAATGAAAATAACACTCATTTTTATGTGTTGGATATTTTTCTCAGAAAAATAACCTAACATGTTCAACATGAAGATGTTGGCTTCAGAAGAAATGTTCCAGTTTCATGCGTCTTGTGGAGATAATAATGATTGAACTAGAACCGGATTGCTCGTCTGAGAACTTGTCTTTTTCCTTCATTGTTCTGCTTACATACAGGAAAAAATCATCAATCAGTTGAGGTGGTAATTGTGCAGCATTTCTTGCGTTCCTTGAAATGTGTCTCAAATGGAAATTTAAAAAAAAACTTCATGACGCTTGGATAATATAAGAGGAACCTTAGAAATATTATTCTTATAGAATGTTTCCTGAGAGTCTCTTAAGTTTTTCAGCGTATTTTAAAATTTCTCTTTATTTTGTGTCCGTTATAAAACAAATTTTTATTTAAGTCTATAACAAACAACGCGCGGAAAGTTCGACGAGTGGGTAAGACATGAACTCCATGTCACGAAATATGAAGTTTTCCGCTCCTTGAATTCAAGTAGATAACACCTCAAACATAACAAATAAATGCACATATATATTTATATTACAATATAACAAAAGGAATCAAGGGTCAAAAATAAACAAACGCAATATAAACATATGTTTTTAATTATACGTTTTTAGATTTTTAACTAAGCAACAATTATTATAGTATATTATTTCAACCATTTTATATGAAATCGTAAAATACTGTATACATTTTATGTTCTATGACGTCAGCCATTATAGACAACAAACTTGTAGACAACATGTGGTTTTGAGCAGAAATACGAGTAGCCCTTCCTTAAGATGATGTATAGAATACAGAAACATGTAGGAGTAATGTGGTAAATATATTGTTATGTAAATAAATATGTGTATTTATTTGTTATATTTGAGGAATTTTCCTTGTCACGAAAATTTAGCCTCTGGCAACTTTTATTCCCATCTTCAGGGGTCAAGAAAATCTTGACTCTTGAAGATGGGACCGTTAGGTTGTTCCGAAATGTCCGTAAGGATTTACCGTTCTACGCTGCGTAATGTCCCAGTAGAGTGAGATCTTATTTACTTGACGACGGAGGTCTAAATTCAAGCATTGTTTTTTATGTTTTAAGCTGCGTTCTACGTATATATGACAAACTTCTCTACCATTGAGATTATGACGACAAATGTTGGATCATAAACTACGTATTTATTTTGTAGAATTATTTTTAATATTATCTTCCATTGGCTTCAAATATTTGGGAATCAATATGTTTCAGTACTTCAGTATTAAATTTCCTAAACTCTTTTTATTGTTTAATTTTATTTTCCATAATACCTTATACAAAACGAAGAAATATATTTCAAAATTAATCCCTCAGAATTGCCACCTGCCTTCTGTATAAATGTATGAAATTCCTTACTCCACGTATAAAAGAATTTGGATTTCTTCCGGTCATATTTCACGGGTTTGGAAGCATATGAGCTCATCGGAATGGGGAAAACTAAATGTGCTGTTAATGGCGTAAGAGCAGAAACTTCGGTACGATTCTTGAACACATGAGAGTCCGTCAGCTCCATAAAAAGCACTCTGCTCCCTGGAGTGATATTGCTTCTCGTACTTCGAATTTCCTTGTCTCTCTCGAAAAGAATAATTTGTTGTTACAACAATTAAAAGTGTCAGTATCTCCTGTGTCCATCTTATTGACTCATCGTTAGAGAAATACGAAATGTTGTGTAGACTTGGTAGTTTCAGCAGCTACGAGTGCTAATACTTCTAACAAGAACATTTCCTTACATTTTTTTTATATTCTATATCTATAAACTCTGGTAAATAATGAAGCTCGAATAAAAAAGATACCTACACATTTCCTTAAAATTTGATTTCCAATTAATTTCACTTAATTTACGAGTATCTTAGGTAATGTGGCATATTGGATAGTACTATCAACCCTTCAAACGTCGACTTAAATCCTTTCTACCATTTGCTGGCATTATTAGGAGCTCACCATATTCTCCACGTTAGCAGGGTGAGGGTTAATATCCCCAAAGTATTACTGCTCTTCGCGGTGTCATTTCTACTGTTATCCGCACCAAGCTCTTAGGTGTTTTGCAAGTAAGAATAATTTGGAGGGATGACGTAAGAGACGTGTACTCTCTTCTTAATCTCGTCTTAATTTCTGAATTAAATATGCAGGTAAAAGTAAAATAAGAATTGAAAATTGTGTTCTTTTTGCAAAAGGATAAACCACTGAAACATAACATCAGATAAACAACATGTCGGTGACCATAAGTAGCAATAGTATTCGCTTTACTTAAGGCAACTTCATGACAAACCACAGCTGTACAATAATTTATATACCAATTTTCTGGTCTAGAATTTATGAATTTATCTACTTCTAGAAATAAAGGGTGGTAGGTTTTCTGAAAACAGGTCTCCAACAATTTCCATTCTCTGGCCTCTTATGAAGTAATAAATTGTCGTATTTTATTTACATAATCCGTTTATCAATAAAAAATTAGAATTCAACAAAATAACGTGTTACTAAACCTGGAATGATACGAAGGCAACCCTGTCTACTACAGTCGCTCATGTTTGTATCAGTCCTGATGTTATTCACAGAACGACAGATTGTATACATTATTAACTCTTTGAGTGTTAAAGTTAGCCGAAGTTTTATTTGCACATTCAATTTCTGCCTACAAAATTAAGTTTTGCTTCTGCATTACAGTGGCTAAGTTATTAATGATTAATGCACGTTACGGAAAGAATCGCTGTGTATCACGTACAACACATACATACAGCGTGCACAGAAAATTCATTCTTTATTTATTTAATCAGCACACCAACTAATGCACATACATAAAAGTTCTACATTAAAACATTTAAAATCGCTCCAACATGTTTCGATCCTAAGATCATCTTCAGGGAGCTACACTGTTCCTTGTTAAAGTCACATATTTAAAAACACTCACTGATTAATTTCCTTATTTTAACTTGGTGTTGTGGCAGCATGTCGTATTGTGTAAGTCGTACGCTGCTGCGAATGCGCCTGGCTATGGACACAAGACACACACCCATAGTCAGGTGCATTCTCAGCAGCGTACGACTTACACAATAAGACATGCTGCCATAGCACCCAGTTAATATAAGTAAATTAATCAGTGAGTGTTTTTAAAAAAATGTGATTTTAGCAAGGAACAGTGTAGCTCCCTGAAGATGATCTTAGGATCGAAACATATTGGAGCGATTTTAAATGTTTTAATGCAAATTTTAATGTATGTGCATTAGTTGGTGTGCTGATTAAATGACTCTACGAAATGCACTGTGCAACGATAAAGTCAGATTCTTTAATGTGCAAATGTGTGGTAAGTACGATTGCTCACTGAACCTATAAAGCGAGAAAATTAAATACAAAAATAAACAAAATATTACTAGTTTTTTAGATTTCTTCCGTCCTCACTTATGGGATACCATCTAAATCCATGTGGCACTTTTGTTGGGAAAAGTAACATTGGACAGGATATACACCGACTACTTTTCCTCTTGTTAGTCTCGTACCACCAGTGTTACACATTTCACAATTTTACAGCATTTCTTCTCATCTCTTAGTCAAAAGTACATGTTTCGGAAAGTCAATTTTTTTTCCGTCCCCAGATGAAAGGTTGTCAAGACAGTTACTTGGCAGTTTCAAACAGAAAAAAAATTTGTTCAGTCACTGAAAAGCCTGTATCAAGTTAACTGCCTTTATTTATGCAATTAATTTCTCGTTTAACAAATGTAAATTAACAAGAAATTAAAAATAAATTGTATGAAAGTATTGATAAGTTTTATTTCAATACTAGTGAGCAACCACGTCAGCGAAGCTTGTGACCTTAAAATTCGTGTGCCATCCGTCAGAACCACTGGGAGTTCAAGTTCGTTCCGCAAGTCCAGTGGCAAAAAGAGGAAAATTTGTCTTCTAATAATACACGTAGTCTTGGACTCTAGAAGAATGCAGGTCAGGTTCCGGCCATTTTTATGTCTAACAGAAGCATTGTTCAAGTCTCGCAAGAAAACACGTTACCTGTTAAGCTTAAGAAATTTTAAAAATTAAAGTAGTGTTATTTTATCTCAAATAACAGTTCGCCGTATCGAAAGACATGTCTGATATAAACTATGCGATTTTTCCCTCCAGTAGGATTAACTGGTTTTCATTGTCTCATAATGGTAATACTGTTACTCACTGTGTGACGCTCTTGGCATGGCTTCTTCGCCATTACAATGGGCCAAACAAGAGATAAATTGGTGCTTCGATATTATAATCGAATCATATGAGGAATGTATTAACATTTACAGAAACGTTCTTCCTCTATGATGATAGCAATTTTATGAGCCGGAAGAAACTGCGATTACGGCAGAACAGTTGTGATGACAATGCTTGACCTGGGTGACCATGGACTTCAAAATGTGTAAAGGTAAATAAGCACAACTATCGCTGTATTTATGAAAACTTAAGAACAGGAAGTGGTGACGTAACATCCGAAGTGAGAAAAAGTCTTTCATTAGGAAAAGTCCAACATTTATTTAACTTCGAACTGCTGAATTCCAGAAGGAACCTCCTGACTGGAGCCAAGTGCATTGAAAACTGTGGCTATTAACATAGCAATCAGGATACGTTCAATTAGTGAGTTATTGTTTTGTCATATTTTAAAAGAAATTTCATTTAATGCATAACGTAGTATTTTTTCCCATTAGCCTAAACCCTTTTTTTGATTTTGACTTTCTCATGAAAGCCATTCCAAACATTTTGTTCAGCGCCTGTTCTTTCCAACTATTCGTATTCATCAAATTCTTATCGTTACACACGTCATCAAGGTACATTATTCTGGTAGTCCTGTCTTCCTGAGTAGACCTATTTGGTGACGATACTTATGCAGAATTTACAATTTCAGTTTTGCTATTGACGTGTTGAGCACAAGAGTTCATATCAATATGTGAAACCAATACAGTGATGAAAATGATAATGGCGACGACATTGATGTTTAACAGAATGTATATAAACCTTGCAAATATTTTGAAAATAGAATACAGACATTCAGTGTTCACCGATGTCTAAGTTAATTCATATTGTCGGCAAGAAATTAATTTCAATCACTCACAGAAGTGAACTGGTTGCATAGTTTTATACGAAATCGCCATTGTGCATGACTTCTGAATTCAAAATGTGTGTCTCACACTGTTTTGTTTCTCGCATGATCGCCGTTAGGTGTGTGGATTTTATATGTCAATAATGTCGTGTTTTCATTTTATGGCATACTTCGTTTTAAAATCCAGTTTAAAAATGTCCACGAATTTCAACAATTCTCTGAATATCAGAATCGTTTGTTACAAAGTAAACCAAAAATTGCACAAAATTCTTTCGAGTTACAATAATGTTTTAACACGTAAAATCGTACATTTGACATGTGGCTTAACCTTTATATCATCTCCAATATGTAGCAGAATTGTGGTAATTTCTGGAACAGCCGGTTGGTTTGACGTAGTCAAATCAACAGGTTGCTCAAATTTTTGTTTATGTATCTATCTAACGTAAGCCATACACTGATTAACTTAACCACAGTTCTGATACATGTTGGATATCATTAAAAGGTTAAGCGATTTTTTTGTGCAACTGTGCACTCCTTGATGAGGGGGTGGTGAGGCCCAAAACATGTAGGATTTGACGCACTACACTGTTGTAATTCTAACGAATTGTGTGCATTTGTTGGTTTATATTGTAACAATTTTTTCATAATGCACGAATGTAAAATGTAAAAAATGTCATCATCATCATCATAATCTTCCTCCATGGATTAGGTCGTTTGACCTGTGCCGGCATCGACGCATTGCCATCGTTTCCTGGGGCGTCCACGGTCTCTTCTTCTTCGAGGTTTGTAGTTGAGGGCGTGTTTCGGGAGTCTGGTGTTGTCAGTTCTTTTAAGGCGGTTGATCCAGTTTTATTTGTATTTGAGTCTCACGTCTTGTATTCCAGAGATCTCTAGTTCTTTCCTTACGACTTCGCTTCTTATTTTATCCAGTCTTGTGTATACCGTAGCATTTCTTAGAAAGCGCATCTCTGCAGCTTCTAGGCAAGTCATGTCTCTCTGCGTGGTTATCCATGTTTCGCTGCCATAGAGAAGTGATGGTCTAGCTACAACTTTATAAAATTTCATTTTGGTTTCTGCACGGGTTTTCTTTAAGTAATTTCTGATAGTGCCGCATATTCCTTGAAATCTGTTTATTTTTTTCTCAAAATCTGGTTCACCGTCCAAACACAGTTCGTATCCCAAATTATTAAATTGTTTCACTTGTTCTGTTATTGACCCGTCTATTTCTATTTTAGAACGCACTAAGTAAAAAATGTAGAATGTTTAAAACATCAGATTCATATTAAACATTTGATAATGTCGTTACATGTTGCGGATGACTCCTTGCCATATGGTTATTTACTGCTCTACTGAACTAAACTATTAAATGACGTCTCTGATCTAGTGTGTTCGTCCCACAGCGGATGTCAAAGTTTGGTCCAAAAGGTGCGAATAAAATAAGATAATAAATTATTTATATGAACCTTACATCTCGAAGAAGAAAACTTGCCTCCATTCCTCTGATTCGGGGGCAAAGGACATCTTGACAGTTCTGCATTTCGAAGGAAAAAATTTTATGCATTAAAAATTTAAACTTCCATAAATATTACTTACTGAGCAGGATCAGGACGGAACTTTCGTCCTGATCCTGCTCGCAAGCTGTCAGCAAACTTGTATGACATATACCATTGCTGTGTGTACAGTGAAAAACTCCTGATGATGGACAGAGGAACTGTCCGAAACATGTAGAATTTTATTGTAAGAATTTATCACGATGCACGGTCACCTGAAAGTCAAACATTGTTATTAATCGTTGTGCGGAAAAACGTAGACCAACTAATGTCAAAAATTTGCCCCTGCGGTGAAGCACACATCACGGAGGAGTATGGAGTTTCGGTAACCACAATATGAGTGTTGTGGCTCACCTTCGGCCGCCTTATTCCAAGGAAGAAGTCCCTAACCTTTACGCCAATTGTCTGGATGAGAAGGTGTGCAGGAACAAAGCCTCTTGCTATTCATTGAAATTTTCTTTCCATCCCACATTCACTGCCTCTGCTTGCGCAAATCTCTCAACGGTTCTTTCATAGTGACTGGGGTCACCGATGTTAATAAACAAGGCAACAGTCACTCTAGCAGTCACATGTAAGTGGGACGTAGTTAACTGCTAGCGAGATTTTTCCACTAAGTGCATCACGTTTCTGTATAAACAGTGAACCTGCCTTTAATTCACGTAGGAAAGACGAGATCTGAAAATTGAAAGCGCTCTTTGGTAAATTATTAACATTACTTTCAGCAGAACTACGATCATTAATATACGCATAAATTTATTTGTAGTTCTACCTAAATATTATTTAAAGAAACTAAAAAATATATATGGAAGTCAGATTACACTTTTTTGTATTCTGTAAATATGCTTATGACAAAAGTCATTGTGGTAATATCAGTATACGTCAATTTTCTACAAACAGAGTAATTGCACAGATTTCTTAAGAGACTTTTAAATACAATAGTTTTTCAAAAATGAATGAATAGTGTTTGTGAAAAACTAGACATTTAATTATATGTGTAATGTATAATATTTGAGACAATTCATAACATATGTTTAAATTTAGTGGCTTCTGAAAGCAAAGCAGTTGTGTTGATGAAGGCATACAGACTAACTTATTCTGATCTACTAGGAGATTACGAACGAATCTGTGATAAATAGAGCCCACAAATTTATGTCATTGATATGCTGGTTACTTTAAATTATTCAACAAACTAAACGAATCTTCTCGAGCCTTACCTAAATTTTTGCCAACTAATCCAATATAAACTCATGAAAACTTAAGACCAGCATCATATTTCACAATCGAGGGAAGATTTGTAGGATACGTTTTAGAACCGAGCTGATATACTGGAACAAGGATCAAAATTCGAGACCGCTCCGGCGCCAAAGTTTACGTCAACAAAAACCTTGAAACTTATTCTGATCGTGGACATGCTATATATCAGACGAAAAATGTGACAATGACACACAGGCATGAACATATACCCTTTCGAAATTTAGAAAGAGAGATGAATAAATGGAGACCTAATCGAAACTATAAATTTCCATCTTAACACTAGACATTTATTCTAATCTAACAAGACGACTTAGCCCAAACTGACTATTCCCACCCAGTAGGAATTATCTTATAATAAGTTACACAACCTATGTCTACAGAAGACTCGATCATGGTGAGATTCGTGCATCAGGTGCATGAGCATGGCGAATATAACTTCCATAATATTAAGCTAAAGAATCGCATACTCTTTGGAATAGACGCTTAGACAACCAGCGTCGGATTCGACGTTTGCTGAGAGATTCAAAGACGCATTAGGAATGATGAAGCGTATGCATCCTAGACGTTTTGAAATTGAACGGTTAAAATTTAGTTTCAAAAGTTATATGGATTACGTCTAACGCGAGAATTCTGGAGTGTTTAATTCCTTTTACTTAACTACACAGGAAGCCTTAAGACTAAAGGGACAAATGGGTCATAAATTACTTCTTACTTTCTAGAAAATTTTGTTCCAAATATGTTTCCTTCCGATAATCCTTTACATAGGTACTCGCGCTAGTAGATCTCAAGATGCGTCCAGGAATGTGCATATAACGTCATGTAGAATGCACATTACTTTTGTTGTCTCTAACACAAATTGAAACACAGCAACAAATTTTAACCGAACTCCACAATTTCAATTTAAAAAAGACCTCTTTAGTATTTCCTGGGTTGTTCCATCCGTGACAACAGCAGATGGACGAGCTAAGAAACTTTAATAGACGCCTGACCAGCGATGCTAAACTCTGTTAGAAACGACAATGTACCACATTATTTGGCTTAGCTGTAATGGCTTCCAGCACGGATAAACAGAGCTGCGCCAAGTTGACCGTAAGGCACAAATACCGGTTCAGTGACACAAATTATGAAGTCATGTGCTCCATAAATTTGAACCTGTGTTCCTCTTTAAGGATACAGCAAGCGGCTGTTTTGTGTTCTACATCATTAGGACCAAAGTTACAAGATAATGGATGAATTCATGTGACGTTTATAAGTTGTATTCTTTCCTGTGGAGATGTAAGAAGAATTCAGATATACAGATATTCATAGAGTTATATATTTTGAACTTCTGGTCTCATGAGTTACGGCGAAAGGAAGTCGCTTGGTTGATGCTCCTTGGAACTTAACACAAGTATCCCAGTACATAATACAACGATCTGTTTTGCAAAATACACGCACGTACATTACATATTAGTTCCTGTTATGCTGCAGTGGAACTGTTTGATCAAGATGTAGCACTATTATACCTGGAACTGATCACCTGGGCACATGGAAGAGCGACATTTATCTTACCTGCTGAGGTCATTGAGATACATATATACGTATGTCATGTCAGTATACCCTTCCAACGGTTTCTGCTTCTGTTTTACATATTGCGAAACGTTTGGGTGGTAAGAAAATAGGTTACATGCCATATGGGTGAAATGTGGTGTACAGCTTTGTAGATTTGCTTTAAATGTAAGTGATAATCTGAAAAAAGGAACCACCAGGAGTGCAGTTTTTCAACTTTACCTTTTCCCTCCTTGAATATAATTTTACGTACAGCGAGTAATCGAATAATACATGGAGGTTATAGCACATAGCGTAATTCTTAGGCGCGTCAGCAAAACCGCGAAAAGCTACTGTTAGCTTTCTAATTTGCGTATGTCCGTCCGTCCGCATGAAATAACTCAGCCCTCAATGGACGGATTTTAATGAAATTTGATATTTGAGTATTTTTCGAAAATCTTTTACGAAAATTCAATTCTCTTCAAAATCGGACAAGAACAGTGGGTACTTCACATGAAGACCAGTACACATTTTTTTATCATATCTCTCTCATTTCTTCTTAGAATGAGAAATGCTTCAGATAAAATCTGTAGAGAAAATCGTTTCGTATTCAATAAATTTTTTCCCCCCGAAAATCGTGCCGTGAGTGAGATTATGTGGAAAAATATGGTAGAGTCAGAGAAGCAGGCGACGACAGCACGGCGCATGCTCTTTGCATTCTGTATATCTAAGGCTACAGTCAATCAGAATATGTATTATGTATTGCTTTTCCACAGCAACAACAATTCCACGAACACGCCTAAATCTAAATATAATTATATTGCCTCTCTTGTTACACTTACGAATGATATAAAATATGTTAGATCACGTGCAAGATTAATACCCTCCTGCCGTTTTTCAGACTGATTCGCCAATATGGCCACTTCTGTTTGGCGAGTTTTCAGGTTCTGCAATTACAGTTATTTATGTTTTAACATTTACGTAGATTCACTCCGACAGGCTACAATACCAATTGTGAAAGATTCATCAATATATTTCAACACACAGTCTTTAGGTGCATCGTTCCCGTTGTGTTATAAGCAATTAGGGAGTGGGTGGGGTACGTCAAAACACAACTGTCTTGTATCCTACTTTATTATGCTGACGGCGACATGTTTCAGCCATTGTGGGCCATCTTCAGGTCACAAAAAATGTATATAGAGGAAAACTATACAGAATATGATCATAGTATAGGTGCTTATTCTAACCTTTCCAACCGACAACGACATCTCGTTGTAAGTTTGGAATATGCACCTATACTATGATCATACTGTGTATAGTTTTCCTCTCTATACATTTTTTGTGACCTGAAGGTGACCCACAGTGGTCGAAACATGTCGACGTCAGCATAATAAAGTAGGATACAAGACAGTTGTGTTTTGACGTACCGCACCCCCTCCCTAACTTCTACACACAAATTCTAAGATTGATTGCCACCTGTTCTCAATTATGGTTTATTATGTGAATATTTGGCAGCCGCAGTAAGGCCATATGAAACACTGTGCATTCCACACTTGTTGTCAAAGCTTTCAGTTATTGAGAGCGTCTCATTTTATTGATAGAAAAGGATGGAGTGCAAGTAGTATATGAATTGGCGTAAATGTGGAACGACTTTGTATCAGGACCAACAGAAATCGCATTCAGAGATCTCAGAAAAATTTAATTCACTCTCAGTTAACGCTTCGAAATTTAATATTCATGCAAAACTACGTCTCAGTTTTATGTCCAAATGAACACATTCCCTTGCATTTTGCAGTCCGATCGGTGAATAATATTCAGGAAAATAATTATTGTTTATTTTTTGAGTTACTTGAATTTCTTAAATCCGCTGAATAGTTCCTTAATGTTACAACAGGTGGTACGTATGATTACCACTGTCCTTTAAACGATTCAGTATTGTCTTCATATTTTATAGCTGTCAAAATGTAGCCCTTGACCATTTAATTCTGTATCTAATTACCTTTCGTATAATTCATTTTAAAATTTAATTAACCCTTTCAATTTTATGGTTTATTTTTCCAAATATTTATAGCAGTGAAAGAGAGAAATAGAGAGAAGTGCTTTAAAAACCGATGTTATCAGTTGTTAATGTTATATATCGTCGGTTGCAGACGAATGATTAAGAGAACCTAGTTTTGGTGAATGGATAGGATACAACCAGGAAATAGCGAAGTCTTTGAAGGGAGCCTTGTTCGTGTGTAACCCTTTTCCACATAAATTCCACATGGCCTGGTCTAAGATCGAAACCAGCCTCTTCCGCAACAGAACAGCAACTAGAGTCATGAGCCATTTCAATGCCGTCTAATCCAATAACATATATCAAAATAGTGAACATTACCGAAAATTAATTTTTTTTAAGTACTTAACTTCGACCACTGACTTTACCCTACAAACGTCCTATATTCTGAACGCAAATTCGACGGCATCCTATAAATTTGCTTTACATATTTAGAAAACAAGGATACTGCATCTTATGCGTATTGGACCGTGCATCATCTTGATATTTGAATAAAGTTTGACCAACTAGATGACACTTGCTTTATTATATATTGCTCAACATGTTTCAGACGTTAATACGTCCATCTTCAGG
>Ga0131853_10013827_pt1 | contig 14797 bp, 8 predicted proteins | sample TergutLab28metaG_FD_92764 | JGI IMG/M metagenome (GOLD analysis project Ga0131853, IMG submission 92764) | Labiotermes labralis P1 segment gut microbial communities from Petit-Saut dam, French Guiana - Lab288 P1 (version 2) (version 2) | ecosystem: Host-associated > Arthropoda: Insects >... | reverse complement strand
GTTTCATTACATCCCACACATGTAACACTTTCCTTAGGCAACTTACTATCACAGCATACGTATGACAGTGGCTAGAGGCACAAGGAAGGGCAGTAGAAAGAAGGATCCAAGTTGCGATGCTGCAGATGGTGCAGGTGGCTTATTCACAATTTTGATTCGCCCGTCCACTCCAGGATATACAGGACTCCTTCGGTGGAAATACTCGTCCACCATATTTACATCAGTTTCATCTAAAAGTTAAAAGAGCACAATGTAAGTTTTTCCATTATTTCAACAGAATATTGAATTCAGACATGTAGTAGTTCCTCTAATGTGTAGTCAGGAGGTTGGAGTCTTTGCTGAAATATTTATGGTTTCTCATGGGTGTGCCAGAGAAATCACAGGACAGAACTATTTAAACTATTCCACAAATGCTATCTGTCCATCCTTCCCATATCACTATGTGTAACCATTGTGTCTTTTCATTTGATATTATGTAAGCTCTTCCATTCTTATATGACCTTAGCTACTAACCAAGTGAGTTTAGGCTATGAAATGAAAATGCATTCACAATTAAGGCAAAACTAAAAGGCTGCACGCATAGCTTTTTCACTCTAGGTTGAAATAAGGCTATCTTGTACCAAAGCATCATGCCAGATTAAAGGATAATAGGAGCAAAGTTCTGTGAATTTAATATTTTAGCATTAGTTGGAAAGTCATTGCTCAGGTTCACATTGTAACTGCTGTTACTGCAGTACCATTGTTTTGTAGCCTGGGTGTGAAGGCAAAAAACAAATTGCTGCCCCTGCTGAGAATCGAACCCTGTTTATGTGACCCATGGACTGTCAAGAGTCTTCACATCTCTCCTCTTTTTTGGATAATGGGAAACCCTCCCCATCAAACTGATCACATTTTTGCAGTTCGCATATGTACATGATCTGGTGTTGTTTCAGTTATGTTGTTTACAGTTACTAAATTGGTTAGTAGTGACAGTGGATGATGAGTGGTCAGCCCATTGCATGTAGTTAGGAAGTTGAATGACAAGATGATTTAAAGGTAATTTAAGCATGAAAAATTGACTGTGTACTTTGTATAACATAAAAACAGCTGTAAATTTGTGTGGAATGGCTGAGAGAAATTACAAGTAATTCCAGAATAGCTGGCACCAACTGTGATGAGGACCAGATGTATTCCAAATTGGTGAAAACTAACTGTCTGTCTTACTGACTGACTGAGTAGCTTCATGATACAGGCTCGGTGAAAAATTTATAGTGGCTCAAGTGATGAAATAATTCTGTGCTTCCACAGAACTTGATGGTTTATTTCTATGTTCACAAAAGCTTGCTGTGTGGTTTGATCCAATCCTGAGCCCCTTGAATTCAGTCTACACCGTTACATATCGTTCCTGTGTAATCCACTGTATGTTGCCCTGCTATATATGCCTGTGCCCATCAGCTGTTTCTAACAAAAATTTGTATGCACTTCTCTCATCCATCTCATTGTCTTTGATTTAATCTTCCATTGTATGGAGCTTTGTTGTGCACTTTTGTGTGTCATTTACTGTCCCTGTCTTTGAGACATATATTAACTCATTACTTTGTTCTCAAACACCTTCAACATGAATGCTACCCTAAGAGTGAGAGGCCAAGTTTCACACCCGAACACTTCAGTAAAATTGTAGTGCTATACATATATTTTAATCTTTAGGTTTTCTAAACAGACAGAAAGAAGACAAATGATTCTGAAAATAGCAAAGTAACACATGCCTAATGTAATTTTCTGTTAATGTCACTGTGGGCATAATTTTTTTTCTGCCCATTACTGTGATTCTCAAACACTTCAGCTTAAAGAGTGCAGTCTTCTGAGATGTGACACCATGTAGTTTGGTAGATAGGTGCCAATGTTCACAGAGTAACCTGTTTTACCATCTTCAGGATGTAAGTAGTCTCATTCCAAAAGACTGCAATCTTAATGTTCAAAGCCATGAACACCTTACCTATACTTGAACTCTGGCACAGCAGACTGTCCCAGAGTTAGGCTGTTCAGGTAATGGAGTATATTGTGAACATACCCATCTCTTGTTCTTTTTTGTAGTTCTTCCCAAGGACCGTAAAACCATCTCCACCTTTGGCAAGAAAAGTTGACATGATAATATTGTAAGTTTTATTTTCTGCTACCGGTTCATATATTGGTACTCGACATGCCCCACACCTTGCAAGTGCTTTTGTAACACGTTTTCCGTTTGGTTGACTTAAGTCATATTCCACTTTCAGACCTGAAATTGATAAGCAATTGTAATTAGACAAAAACATCAACATAATTTTTATAAGGTATGTGGAACAAACATATGTCTTTTGATTGGCTAATCTGAAAACTTATATTCATGCAGAATTATTTAGCACACCATCATAAGCTTTCCATAAAAAGAGTTATTAACACATTTGCCTCTTTTTGCTCTTGGACACTGACCCATAATTTCTTTTGTCATCGTCATCTTTTTCAGTGTGAGGACTATTGAGAAAAAATGAATTCATCTCAGAGATACTTTCCAACTTTTCTTGTTTGATGATATTTTGATGTCTTTTTGGAATCCTCATTCTTTCAACATGTTCTTCCCTGTTTCTTTTGCATTGTGCTGTAAATTATTTTCCACTCATTCTGGTTGTGTTATGCATCATTTATTTCATGCCCATGACATCCAGTAATAGGTCAGAGAGAAAAATATCATTGACCATGGTCCAGAGTGTGATATTTTATTACAGAATTACATTTTGGATATTTAGGTTGCCAGTAATTTTTATTCATTATATTTGCCCTGAAATAAGTTTAGTTTTAGTAGTATTCCAATGAAAATGTATTTCAATAAATAGAATGGGACAGTGGGGAAGATGCACATTTATGGCTTATGAGTGTATGTGTTATTAAATAATATGAAATTGATGGTGATTATACAAGCTACTTAATTCAGTCCACATGTTTGGATAAAATTTTACCCCCTTCAGGGATGTTATAGTGATGTCATAAGCTATTAAATGTTCTGCATTTTATGAAACATGATACAATTAATGAACCCTTTCAGCACTCGCTCATATTAACCTGTATTATATATACTCAGTTGCTACTTTACAGAGAAAGCAGTGTACTCTTATTCAGGGACATAGCCGGGAGGGGGGGGGGGTGCGGAGAGTGGTGCGAGTGCAGCACAGTCCAAGGAGCAGCAAAATGAATATTTAAAATGAGACTTTTTTTTGTGCTTACCAAATTTTAAGTTAGTATGGCCAATAAGAGTAAATTCAATAAATAATTGTAATTTTTTTAGTTCATAATGTCTGTTAGGGGCAGCCATTGCGACTACTCATATTAGGTTCCGAAAATCTAGCTGTAATTTCATCAGAAGGACCAGCTGGCCTAATGCTGTAGAGGGGGATAATGGTCCCTTGTTTTTCAAATCTTGTGGAACAAACAAATACATTGTGTGAGAAAAATGCAAAGCTATTAGTATTAACCTTTATTCTTTACATACTGTTGTGATTATGTGAAAATTATATTAGAATAAACCATTAATCACAACTAAAATTTTAATTGTCAGTATTTAATACTTATTACAACATGTTTTGACAAGCTTGGCGATCTTCAGGTGATACAAAATACAAAACACTTGCAGTTAACCTCCCAAGTGTTGTGTATTTTTTATTTCCTGAAAATGGCCAAGCCAGCCAAAATATATTGCACTAAATATTAAATACTGATAATAAAAATTGCAGTTGTTATGTACAGTTTATTTTAATATAATTTGTTAGTATTAAACCTGGTGAGGTACGTAGCAACCACCAAGATTTTAAGAGTTTAACACCCCCGAAGATGGTGAAATTTTTGCTGCAACATGTGTATTGCAATTCATATTTTATCAAAAGGATTTGCACTATATTTTATTCAAAGGTTTTATACACTGGTATTAACTTTTCTCACATTTCATTTTCAAACAAGCTGTAGGTACCCAGTCAAGTACACTGTATGTCATACTCTAAAGTTTTGCTTACCTGAATACTGAAGAAACTTTCCCTTACGCTCACTTTCATTGTAATCATACACACTCCATTCCAGCACTTCCAAGAGGTCAGATCCCTTGAGGGGCATTTTCACCATGGTATTAATGAAGGGAAGTACTGACATGAGATCCCCCAGTGTCACCTTACCTGCATCAGTTAAGGCATTATGATTTTAAACAGACTTTTATTATATTAAGTTGTTTGTTTAATGTGTGCACACAGGAGTTACAAATGACATATGATGACCCTCTTCACCAGTTCACCAAATTTCTACTCAACTTACCCTTCTGCACACAAGAAACTACATCTACCATGCTGTTGTCCTAACTGTTTTACACCAGTTTATTTATTATCATATAAATACAAAACATAAAGTACTTTGCCTTTTACTGTACAGTATGTATACAAGATATAATTTGCTTCTAAGATATGTAAAAAAAAAAAAAAAACCAAGCAGTGTGATAAACTCTGTGTGGGTTAAATAAAACAGTTTACACTTGTTGGTCTTAACATTTTCACACAATATGGAAAGGAATAAAAGCAAGATTTTGAGTTCTGAGTATACCACATTAAATTTCATATCCTAAACAGAACCAGTTCCATTGGTGCAAGCTGCTGCTAAAACAGTCTGGTGAAGAAGTCATGGTGGTGTAGCCATTCCATTCAGCATGGTTTAAATTACAGAACACTATTTGGGTTTATATATGTAGTCAAACAAAGGACATTGCATTGTGTTACACACAGAGACCAGATGTTAACAGAAGATGCTGGTAGGGTAACCATGTGGAAGATAATGTAATAATACATGTGGGTATGCTGAATTATGATGCAAAAAAAAATATTAAACTAGTTGCTGAATTAGGTTATGTTAATTTGTGACTAGGTGATGAAAAGATTATCTCAACCAATTCCATGCCATGATGTCAGTGTCTTAATGCCATTTATGAATAGTTAATGATAACTGCTGTTTCTTGTCTCATATTACATTTTTAAACCATTCTGTAAAGGACTAAGATTTTTCTTAACCCCTTAAGGACTTAACATAATCTTTTTGTTTAAAGACCCAGTTACTACTGAATGGTAAATACTCTCCATCTCGGTTATAAAAACTTGCCACTTTATGTTGTATAGAGCAAAAGCAGATGTTTGTTCTGAGATACATACAAAACATACGAAATCTGTGTGCAGAATATAAAATTTTGAATGCCAAATCTGATGGTATATAAAGTAACCACTAGGTTTTAAAAGATCAATTTTCATGCTAAGATGGTATTGTCTATTTTATTACTAGTGCCAGCCATGTGTGGGGAGGTGGGTGCATGTAACCTCAGACAGAAAGATGGAGGAATAGTTGTTAGATTTTCTACCTGGCAGAAAATTTCTTAAGTAATAAAAGCCCTTACAGTCTGATTGTTTATAGCAGGAAGCACAACCCATGTTGTGAAATGTAATTTTCTCTTCAAGGTCTTATGCTGTATTGTTAGGATCATCATACTGATATAGGACATGCAGTATGGGAGCAGTACAGAACATAAGTCATTTCTGGTGTTTAGTGGCATTAGAGTCAGTGTAGATTGTGTCAGAAGTCCAGAATGAAAGCAACAAATGGCACAGTATTTCAACATAATTAGTCTAATGTCTTGGATGTACTGTTATTTAATTATGGTATTTGAAACATAAAGATATTTTTAATTTTCATTGGTGAAATTGAAATATGTTATACAAAATGATTAATAATGAGGAAATCATGGCCTTCAAACAGTTAATTTCCAGAAGTACAGACAGATACTGACACTTTTAATCTTTAAATCACCTGCATTTGCATGTACGAACACATGTACGTGAACACGCCTAGAAATTCATTTTGTATTTAGATTTAAATTTGCTGCATTTGAACAACATGCTGCATAATCTCTGTTTTATTTTCCACAAATGTCGTTTGTTTCATAATTTTATATTTTTCTGTTCAAATAATACATTTCTCACAAATCATGCACTAAAATGTAAATACCAACCACTTCACTTAAACAAAAATTTGCAGTTTTTTTCTTTATTTGTTCTTTTAATACGTTCGGCCTACATCAGTGTGTACCTACACAATTTCAATTTGATCTGTTGTATAACACAGAGCCATTTCATATAGACTCCTGGTATTCCTTAATCAGAAATGTCAGTAAAATGTGGTCCTCTTCCTTAAAGCAGTAGATAAAAGATTCTTTTGCTTTGAATGTTAAAAAATAGTATTCAAACACATTTCTGTTTAGAAATATACTTGCCATCTTCACTGCTTGCATTAATCGATGTTCGAATTCCACCACCCTGTTGAAACGCAATTGGGGTGTCAGTCCAGCCCTCTCCGTGGTTTAGCTTATGCACGCGAACCATCTGAAATGAACAAGAGTAACTCATTTTATCCTTTAGAATGAATTTTCATGAAATAATTGGGCATTTATACTCAGTACAATCTTTGAAATTAAATATCATGCAAGAATATATGAAGATATGTTTTCACTAACACCTGAACATACAAGTCTCCAAAAGTTTTCAGATTAATTTTGTTTATTCCTTATTGGTTCATGTATAGCACTTCCTGTGTATGAAGCAAAACTGAAATTTAAAAGTTTTTTTAAGTGCCTCATCAAACAAAATATTAGCACTTAGATAAATCATTAATATCGAAAAATTTCACTTGAAACATTTTTTTGTATTCTGTATATTTGATAAAATATAAGAAAAATATTTTCTCTGTAGCATGATCCATTTTGTAAATAGGAGTTTTATCATAAATGAAAAAAGACCAGTGAGATATACAGAAATACAAGAACACATTTTTAAAAAGTACTCATCTGGATGTACCTTTCCACATTTTTAAAATGTATTTATGATTAATTTAGTGACCTTCAGTAGCCTAGATTATATTGCATAAAATGATTAGGTTGTCAATGATCAGTGAGTTATAAATGGTGTAGAAGGCAGTGGTCTGGCCCTGCTTCAAAGTACTAGGGAGTCTGTGGATAAGAACATTAAACCTGCCTTGCTAACTGGTCCCTGGACATATATTTGAATGTATGACCTGCAGAATAAGAAACTGGAATGTTTTCCGCTTAACTGTGGCATTCAGGCTCTTGTTTTGTTTCATTTCTTCAAGTTGGAGGACTACAACCCACCCATCTCTTCAGTCAGTTTGCATGTCCTAATCCCAAGGAATCTAAGTGGTGTAACAGTAATTTTATAAATAACTGGACACTATTAATATTATATTATTTCATGATTGTTGGAATTTGCAGATGTGTTGGGTGCATGGATGTGCCTTTGAAAAATGTATGCACTGCTAGCCTCAGTTTCACGTACACATCTTGTCACCTCCAGGGTATAAAACAGACTACTTGCTTGCCTTAGATTTTCAAAGTTTGTCCAGTTCCAAATTCATCCCCCCCTTAAATTTTCTTACTGTTCCCGATTGGCTAAAATGTTAAATTTCACTACTTCCTAATAGGTCCAAAAGTCAAAATTTTGAATACTTTATCTCCATTGGCTCCCATTTATGTAATGTTTCCATTATCGTAACCCGCGTGAACTCCTTCACGCGTCTTACTGATTTCTCTTAATGTGCAAGCATGCCTAATACTGTAATCTTCCAGCAAGATTTAAGATGTCCAAAAGGTGTCAAAGTTTATAATGTCAGTTGTTCCAAAAAGTTCCCTAAGCCATCAATTTTGACACTGACAAACAGCGAATCTGCTAGCTCATTATACCCACCATAAAACTGTCTGTCCCTGTAAGCTGCTATACAGACTCCTTACAATTTCCCTTCCATCATAAACTAAATTACTGATTTTAAATAAATCTGACCTGTCTACCAAATGTACAATTTTGACACATAATAAAGGACTTAAACTCCATATACCAGTTATAGGACTTTATAATGTTGGATCACTTTAAAACTTATTAATCATTCAGCCATTATTGTTGTAACTTTTGTCAGCAGTTAACTAACTGTTAGAGCATACTGCAGCGTGGTTGTTCTTACATAGTCAACATATGCATCTGTTAGGAAGTTGCCGAGGTTGCATTCCTGCAGACGGCAGTGTAAGGTGTCTCCATCTAGTAGAACCTTAGTTCTTCCTATTTCTTTATTTGACATGACTGCTATTTGCTTTCCCAAGTTGTTTAGTTCTTGAAGTATAAAAGGATCTGCAAACAGGAAAATTAAACATACTGTAAAGTTCATACACCAACAAATGCACTTTTTATTAAACTAGATAAAGTTTTAAAATTTACATTAAAAATCACTTTGACTTGCTCCTACATGTTTCGGTCTTTTAGCACGACCATCATCAGGGAGCCTTTATCAGAGCCTAGCTAAAGTTATATTAGATTAAAATTCGGTAAAAACTTCGTCGTTATATGTTGTGTGGTGGTGTGGCAGCATGTCAAGGTATGGTGTGTATACTGTTCGCTGTGTTGAGTGTGACTCAACACGGCAAACAGTACACACACCTACCTTGACATGCTGTCACACCACTGCACAACATATAACGACGAAGTTTTTTACCGAATTTTAATCTAACTTTAGCTAGGCTCTGATAAAGGCTCCCTGATGATGGTTGTGCTAAAAGACCGAAACATGTAGGAGCAAGTCGAAGTGATTTTTAGTGTAAATGTTAAAACTTTATCAAGTTTATTAAAGAGTACATTTGTTGGTGTATGATGTTTATAGATACCAGAATGCACCTTACAATGATAAAAATTAAACAAACTATATTACTTTGAATTTAAGATTCTGTCTAATTTAAATGCACCCCACTTTTAAAACGAGATTTCCAGAGACAAAATTTTGCAAGCATATAAATTTCACTGTCCATAAAATTTACTCCTCTTTTAATGAAGCTACTTGTTCCTCAAGGAAAATGATGTTTTTGAAATGTCTGAAGAGTAAAATATAGTACCCCAATTTTCAGAAAACATGAAAAAAATGCACCTTAAGTTCACAGAAATACAGTATCTCTTGCAGACATTTGGTTTCAGAAATACACGTGCACACTCTATCAACTAAGGTACTGGATATACATGACTTTACATACCAATGACATTCTTCTGGTGTGTAATGCCATGTACTCTGGTAGAAGTTTACCAACGTTTCGGAGAACCCTACCATGATAATGGAGCAAACAGGGCTTCATTTCTGACTTTGACACCAGGCTGAACACAACTTAACATAGACTTTCCAAATTATTTATTTGAATATTTTGTCTCTAATAGTAATAGTAATATTTCTATGTTAGATTTTATTCCAGTCTCTTAATTTCCAATGATGAGAACAAATGGGATATAATGTCAAGTTCTTATTAATTGAGAAAAATACAGTGAACAGTAAATAGCATTAGCAGTGTTTGTAGTACGACTTGAATTTATTTCCCCATTTTTCTTGTACTATCATCATGTACATAAATTAACCTGTGCTATTTTTTACATCTACATTTTTTCAATATTGGAGGACATTTCTTCATACTTGTTGAGGAATGTTACATCCAGAGAGAATTCCATATAGTGAATTCTTTGTGTGGTTTATAAATCTGTGTGCATGTCGCTCTTACATCATATTGATTTTCATATACTTACAGTTGTTCTGGAAGCCATATTTTCAAAGATGTGCCATCTGAAGGATAAAATAGTGATTTATTGCAGCATTTAAATGGGGGCACGAGGGAAGGATAAAGTGGATGAAAGATGAAGGTATGAAGGAAATGATACCCTGTTTACAATGGTCTTTTCCCACTAGTACTAATACACATATGCAATGACAAAACGTGACCTACCTTGGTCTACGTTATGGTCAAGGAGTAGTGGGTTTCCTCTGGCATATGTAACTTCTCCCATGGAGTCAAACCCAAGGCTCAGCTGACCCAAGTATTTGGTGTAGGCATATGCTTGTACCACAGGAACCTTGCGTCCAGACTGCTGTGTCACAAATGTGGGGTAGATACCTTCAGGATCCTCGCTGTCTGGCCTATTTCCTATTAACAAATTTCATGCATATTAACCACTTAAAACTGCAGAGTCCATGGGGCCAGAAAATGAATACTTTAAATTTAAAAAAAATGGTTTTATGTGCTTAAAGAATTTTAAATTGATAAATTGATCAGATAAAATGAAATTACATAAATAGCTTATGTTTTTAAAGTTCATAGCTTCTGTTAGGGGCAATCATAATGATTTTTTTGCCCTGGATGCCAAAGAACCTAGCCGCACCCCTCACCTCCATTACAATGTTGGGATTTTACATTTTGACCACACAATTTATTTGTATGCTGTCTGTAATTCTCAGAGTAAACAAGAATTTTTTCCCTTCAAGCCATTAACTAGTTGGTTTAGACAACACAGGTGCATGTGCTTACTGTGAGGTATGAACCGAATTTTTATACAGTGTAGGTGTTACCATCCCATTGTGTTAGTTACAAAATAAAAGAATAAATAGCCATCAATGCAATTATATTGTCTCTAGTATTTTTCTGCAACAAATGTAAAAAACTGTAATAATTGATATCTCAATTAAAGACTATAATGCAATTGTACATAACCCTTTTATGTGTTTTTGAAGTCCTGTAGCTTGAAGATGACCCTTTTTGGTTGAAACTTGTTGCAGAAATAAATACTTGACACTGTGTAATTATGTTGATGGCTTTTTATTTCTTTATTTTACAGTGTAGATGTATTGTTTGCCTGAACTTCATGTTCCAGTGGGTTAGTAAGAGTTTGAGATTATACTGTTCCTTAATGGTTTTATTTTTACAAGTCCTTCACATCTCTGTATCAAGTTATCAACTGGACTTGAAACAGAGGCAATAAATGATGGATGCAGAAAAGTACATAATGTGGAGTTTCATATTTTATGCTTTTGTATTGTTACAGTGGTTAAATCAGGAGAAATAAGACAAGGCAGGCATTAGTACCTATCATCAAACCTCAATAGAAATGACCTCTTATGATAGGGTCCTTAGTTTTTGTGTGTCAATAGAGATTCAAAAGTGTGCGGTTTTTAGTTTTTATTGTGAACAAATTTGTGTACAATAGAACACAGCATGTTAATTGTGTGAAACTGATATTAATTTCTTTATCCTATTTTTATAAGCAATGAACCCTTGGATATAACCAACTCAATTCTGGAGCATAATAATTTTTGAGAAGCTGTTGGCCACCCACATTTTCATCATATTCATGCATTTTATGGAACATAAGTTAGATATGTAAAATGTTTTATTTGTTTATTTATTCACTCATTTACTTTGTGGTTTTTTAATAGTATTTTCAGTAGTTTGGACTGTGTGGCATTGAATGATGTGTGGTGAATAGGGAAATGTAAAGGATGGGGAACAAAGCAGTTGTGATGTAATCTGATGCACTGCACTGGACTTTTCTGAAGCAATTGTGGAAAGCCTCAAAAACTTCAGGATAGTTAGGCTTCAGGCAGAGATTCGAAACAGGAACTCCTGGAAACAAGCTAGAAGCGTTACTGCTTGACCCCCTTTGGTTTGTTATATGGAATATTGCCTATTATGAATATACTGTAATATATGCATGGTCAGTGTAGTGACCACATTATGAGCTGACAAACAAGGCCATGTAGATCCATTTCTGCCAGGGGCTATTCAGTACCTTCTTCTCCAAAGAGTCCAGAATGGTTCTGTGGCCAACCCATTCTCATATTCAGTGGGTATTGGAAGCTCTTTCCCCGCTGTTAAAGTGGCCAAGGCATGAAGCTCACCACTCACCTCTATCTAGTGCCATGGTTGGGAATCTGTGGAGTTATATCTCCGCTATACCATATGCCATCATGACATGTGCAGGGGCAGCTTTACATTTAACTCTCATTACATGTCTTAAGAGTAAAAATTTGTATGTTAACATAAGATCTGAATTTGTCACAGCAGTGAATATTAAGATTTCTGTTTCTGTGATTAGATGCCAAGTAGATGAGCAGATACTACACAGTGCACTGTGCCAGAAGACAGTAAGTTTAATTAGAAACTTGCCGATTGTACAGAACCATCCAGTTACTTGTAGAAAATTAATCTTAATGGGATTTGTACTGGTGGAAATTTTGAATATAAATGGATGGGTAGTATTATTCTCTCAGTTTATAGTGACTGCTAGCTTTATGAAATAAATGAGAACATTTGGAGTAAATGGAGACCACAAATTCTTCTGGGATTTGTTTCTGAGGAATCCTATCAGATTATTCCACTTGTTTCTGGGAAATATTGTCACATTATTTCACTTGCTTCTGAGGAATCCCATCAGATTCCATTTTCCAACATCTTCATTCTTGCAAAAAGTAACAGAAAATTTAACGACTTCGTGTCAGCCATGTTTTAATGTTGACAGTACATGGTTAATGAATATCTGTTTCCGTATATTGCAAACAAAAATGACAATTTCAAATGCTAGCACTATTTACCATAAATTTCACTTGAAACTTGCGAATATTGTGCCAGACACTTATCTCTTATCGGCAGCCAAGAATTGAAATGTTTTGTGTCGGATATAGGAAAGAAACAGTTCTCTCAAATACTGACTTGGTCTTCATACGAATAAAAAAATCGTTCTGCAGCGTTTTATTATATGAACTGGTAGCTCAGTGTTTCAGATCACCATAGTGATAACGTGAGGAACAGGGTGACCGATATATTGGGTTCGTTTCTCGTCTGGGTCAAGTATTTATCTTTTCTGGTCCACGTTTAGATTGGGTCTGGGGCCACCCAGCCTCCTGTACAGAGGGTTTAGGAGAATCTTTCCCATTTCGAAAAGTGGCTGGTGAGTCATTTAATCAGCGACTTCCCCCGGTGTCCAGGTTAAACAAATGTGGGTCTTTACCTCTGCTCCCCCACTCGCCTTCATTAAACGGTCCTCCATCACAAAGGAAAAATTTATCTCTCTGCTACCGTATTTCATTGTGAATCCCTTACTCTCAATAAGACCCATAGAAATGCAATTAAATGCTTCTGGATAGGACATATGTAATGAAATTTGGTTTTCTGTGCACCACGAAGGATGGAAACAAAGAGGAAGTCTGCGGTTGAAGTATTCGACGTTGTCGTAGGATGTTTATAACATTTGTGGTTTATTGTACAATACAATCGACATCTGTGATATCCATATCGAAGTTAACAGGACTGGAGAATTGGAAATAATCTGGAAAGAAGCGGTCATAGCCTCATCGAGGCATTATTCCGATATTTATCTGCCAAAGCTGACGAAAGCCATGAAATATCTCCAGCGGGTTAGGCAGTGTCTCAGCCGAGTTTCGAATCGAGAACCTCCAAAATACAAGTCTAGTCTAGAGCCTTCTTATGAAACCAAGAGTGGGCTACTTTTTTTTACTCACTCGCCATAAATTTATTGGTAAAGAAAATTCATTCTGTTTTCAACAATAGCGACACGTTTCGGCTCTTGTACCAAAGCCATCATTAGGCTAAATCACTGTAAAGTATATTAAGGAAGAACGTTGAAATGATGTGCTATGACTCTTTTCCTTACTGTAATATTACAGTGGTTTTGCCAGATGATGGCTTTAGTATACAAGCCGAAACATGTCGCTTTTCCCCATAAAAAAATAGGAATTTATTTGCCAATGAGGTTGTGTCGACTGAGCCATAAAAGTATTCTTGTTTCATATTATTAAACACAACGGTATATCACACATTAAGGTAATTCTCGAGCCCTACTGGTATGCCAGCTTGTTCGATGACAGTGGGTGTTGAGATGACACTGTTAAATACCTTTTAGCACTAATATGCCTGACCTAAAGTGAATATTTCCATCTGGATAATTCTTTAAGCTTAAAATTTAAAGCCACTAAAGATAATTCTGTTTCAATACACGAAGCCACACAGTAGCAAAATAAAGTATTTCGCTAAGGAATGGTGCTGACATATGAGGGGTGCTGATAAGTCCTTAGTCCGGCCTACTTCCCGATGTCGTAGGACGGAATCGATAGTGTCGTTGGAAAGATGGGTCTCTTCATGTGCCGAATTGCAAGTCTTTTCTTGTTACAGAGGCTGAAAGGAAGCATGTCAGGCGACGCGCGCGATTTCAACAACATGCAGACGCGAGCTGTCATACTTTTTTTCCCCCTGCAAGGCAAGGCGCCGATGGAAATACACGCCATTCTGACAGAAACGTTGGGGGAATATTCACCATCATATGCCACCGTCAAAAACTGGGTGGCCTAATTTAAACATGGTGATTTTTCCACCTGTGATGCGCCTCGTCCTGGACGACCCAAAACAATGACCACTCCGGAGATTATTAATAAAATTCACGAGCTGATCTTGGAAGACCGCCGGATTTCGGCTAAATCAATAGCTGAACAACTGGGCATCTCACGTAAGCGGGTTGGGTCCATCATTCACGAAGACTTGGACATGCGGAAGCTCTCCGCGAAGTGGGTTCCGAAATGCCTGAACGCGGATCAAAAACGTCAACGGTGCCGGTCGTCTGAGCAACTTTTGGAATTTTTTCGGCGCGATTCAAATGATTTCCTGTCGCGATTGGTGACCATGGACGAAACCTGGTTATATCACTATGACCCGAGACAAAGCAACAATCAATGGAGTGGCGGCATAGCGGCTCACCCCGCCCCCAAAAAAATTCCGACTACAAAAATCCACTGGAACAGTTCTCGCCTCGATTTTTTGGGATCAAGACGGCCTCCTCCTCATTGATTATCTTCCAAAGGGCCAAACTATCAACGCGCAGTATTACCCATC
>Ga0131853_10013826_pt1 | contig 14799 bp, 6 predicted proteins | sample TergutLab28metaG_FD_92764 | JGI IMG/M metagenome (GOLD analysis project Ga0131853, IMG submission 92764) | Labiotermes labralis P1 segment gut microbial communities from Petit-Saut dam, French Guiana - Lab288 P1 (version 2) (version 2) | ecosystem: Host-associated > Arthropoda: Insects >... | reverse complement strand
TTTATGCAGGGTATTTATACTTATATTCCTGAGACAAACTATGTCCCTATGGAATACAGTGTTGCAGCTATTCTGTTGTTACTATTCATGGTGCTTATATCGTTAGTTTCAGTGTTGAATCTAATGTACTTTTACATTAGTACTTTCCGAAGTATTTGTGCAGTGCTCAATATGGCTATTTTCTGTAGTTCCTTGACCTCGTGGTTTCCTGCTATGTTGTTCACGTATTTTCTCAATGAGTTTGAAATAGTCCCAGTCGCCCCTGTTATTACTGGTATCACCTCTGTTTTTACATTCCACATGCGCTGTATTTCTATTGTAAGATCTTTACATTTTAGAATCTTCTCGGCTTTCTTTTTAGTCACATTTCTGTCTCCTAAGATTGCAACGTCTATTAACATACATGTTCCCTTTTCATTATCACGGATTATAATGTCTGGTTTGTTGTTGGGGATAGTTCTGTCAGTTTGCACTTGTTGATTCCACAATATGGTTATCTTGCCTCCTTGACTTGTTTCTACTGATTCTGGCAAATGTTCATGCCAGTGTTTTTTGTCCAATTGTACCCTCGTTTCCTTGCATATGTTGAAGTGTAGTTGTGCACACAATCTGTCATGTCTTTTTATGTGCTGTTCTTTTGCCAGTATTGGGCACGCTGATATTATGTGGTCTATTGTCTCATCAAATTGTTGGGAAAGTCTGTACTTGCTGTCTGTCTCTGTATTCAATATTTTTGTCGCATTTATTACTACTACTACTGATACTACCTCATCTTATTTCTGTTTTATGTCTTGTCTGTTTGTGTAACAATATTGTATCTTTGTGTTTTATACTTCTTTACGTATTCGTGGGCGCTTCATGCTTGGCTCCTTGTTGTCAAGCCTAAGCGTTAAAAGATGAATTGCCGTGAATTAGGAATGCGTTCTGCAAAACTGGAAGATCGGAAAAGAGGAATTCTTTGTAAAGTCTCAGCCTCCCACAACAACACTTGAAGTCCCATCAAGCAATAGCAAGTTCATTACCCTCCACGACTTTATGAAAAGCTGGGCAGTTTTAGTTCAGTGCGAATCTGCGATAAACTTGCCTGACTAAGGCAGACGTTTTTGGGCCTACACTGTCCTTGAGGTTTACTGTACTTGCGCGGCCCATCACATCACAACACTAGACTATGGGCCATTTATAAACTCTGTGACTCTTTTTTCAGAATACAATTCTGGAAGTCAGAAAACACGCTGATGAGGTCAACACGCGACAGAATATATTCTGAATTTCATTCGGAAGGGGAAGAGTTCCACCGAAAGAAAGTTGCTGAATTCCGTAACAATAACTGCCTAACACTTTGAAACTTGCATACAAAGGATAAAGAAGACAATGAGAAAAAAGCGCGGGGAGGCGGTATTTGACAGACACTACATATGTTACAGGGAAACACATAAAATATTATAGCGCTGAACTTTCTCAGGCAGTGCCCGTTCGTCCTTATGGTGAAGGTACTTTGAAGGTAAGAGAAAAAAGGGAAAGTTAATCTAAATTAATATCCAAAGGTTTAGTTCCTGCCAAAGCAAACTACAATACGTCTCTATTCCCAGTACCAGTCGGGTAATGTGTTTCAAGCAATAACAACAAAGAGCCTACAGCTTAAAAGTAAAGCAATCCAATTACAGGCCAGGACAGACCCTGAGGGTTCCAGGAGGCTGAGGCTTCCAGATTTCAAGACAATCGGCACATGAAGGTGGTAAGGTTGTCAGCCATACGCATCGACCTCCTTTACCGCCAGAAAATATTCCCTGTACTCATTTCTGTTAGAAGCTGAGTCGACCCCAGGGCCATAGTGCGGCCGGAAGGATTATGTCAATGAAAAATTCCAATAACAGCATCGGGAATTGAACCCGTGACCTTCCGGCTTGAAGAGCAGTGCTTCAACCAACTGCGCCATCGCCTGCCCCCACCCCCTCCACCCACAGCTTAAGAGATGAGAATTTTTTTTTTAAAAGCGTCCGAGCGGAATGAATAATTAATACTAAAGAAGGCAGGATGTACCTTGCCAACCGATGGGCTGTACAGTATTCAGTCATTAACTTCAGTGCAAATGAAATGGAAGGCACTTACTACGTATTCTCGCAAAACCACGGTTTAATGTGCTCTGATTTAAGCGTCTTCTTCGCAATCAATCCGCGGCAGGCAGTTTCGTACTTCAGCTGCAGCTGAGCGGAAAATTTGCAGCTTCAATAAAGACAGCATCCAGTATCTGCTGACGGCGCGACTAAAATTAGACTCCCCTGTTGGGCGCGTGCTAATTGTGAACTACATCAAGTTATTACCGTCACAGCTTTACAGCTCGCACTCCCCACTACCGGCACTCATTAACATCACTACCGTCTTAGGCACGCACCGCTCTTCTATTTATTTTGAGACACACGCTTTTGTACCCTTAATTGCAGCATTTTAAAAGACACGAATATGCATCATGTAATTTAATTTTCTGTCCGTTTATCAACCTGACGGTTTCCATGTCCTTCTCTCCGTCGATCCTTCATCTAATATTTTGTTCCCCTTATTATTTCTTTGTTTCTTGGTTTTCCATCTTTTTTGTTTCGTATTTTATTTCCCTTCCTTTTTTTCTGCCTTCGTCAACTTCCTCAGCCATGTTTCTGTCTGCCCCTGCTTCTTTTCATACTACCCTTCTCTCGTTTCTTTCTTTGTGCCGTCCATTATTATTTTGTCTTTCTCTATCCTTGTTTCATTACTTCCTTTATATCTTCCACTTCACTTTCTCGAATTTTCTATTTAATATTCTTATGTTCTTACTCTCAACTGCCTTGCTTCCCGTTTTTCTTCTTTTCTTTCTTTCTTCCTTTTTTTCTTTTTAAATTAGTAGCCTCGCTATACCTCCTACACACGAAATAAAACCACCCTTGTTTCTTCCATCAGATAAAATTATTTCTTCTCAGCCGGGAAGAATTCGAGACAGGGACAAAACTTCGTTTTATTTCAAATGACTAAATCATATTCTGCCTTGACGTTCAGAAACTGTACATTTGCGCTTAACGGTCTTCAGTGCTTCCCAGGAAAAAACAGCGATTATCTCCAACACCATCAATCAGTGTATCAGTGTAATGGAGATGGGAGTACCTGCGATAAAGAACGCCGTAGATTATTATATCCTGAATATTATTCTTGGAGGGGTCCGTCCATGACACACCGAACTGTAAACTTCAAGCTTTTGTAGTCGGTCAATAAAGAAACAAAACGATAATTAACCAAATTCGTTGGATAATTGTGCGTGAAACGTGTAATTCACCAGCTGCTGTAGTAACTAGTCTTATCTGCTCAAGTACGTTAAGAGCAAGCATCTCCAATTTGTACGTGGCTACGACTTATAATTAAATGTCGCGATCATCAGGTCAGATATCTGAGTCTGTCTGTTGTCCTGTATCGTGCATTGTATTCATTATCTGTACGTGTGTTTTGTGGCATACACAATTCGTTATAGCCGTCAGAACCAGAGTGCCGTATCTGCCACAAGGTAGCAACTGTGGCAGTGCGCAACTGCTTTACCAAGCCATTACACAAAATATCTTGTACCCTAAAGACGCAGGCAAGCAGATTTCTCTGAAACATTGGTCATTATGTACGAAATTACACACAAGACGTAATGGTGAAAATCTTTATGAACTGTAGAATGCAAAAGGCTTATAATATTTATACATTTTACAATATAACCCGAAGAACTGCACATTTCTTAAATTAATGTTCTAATTTAATTTTTTTTATTAATATATTAATTTAGGAAATGTGCGTTCCTTTGGTTTATGTTGTATAATTATATTACAATCCACTGTGCATAAAAAAAAAGTTTTACGACATCTACACAGATTCAGAGCTGCCACTTTTGTTTCTTGTTCAGAGGTACGTAGTTAGAATGCCACTATAAAGGCAGGATCTCACACTTAGCATTTTCCCTGCATTTTTCCATACACAAGCCAAAATGAGTTTCAAATTCATCGTCTTTTAACATTCGAAGCAATCATTAAACAACGAAGCTAAACCAGTAACGATCTTCTCTAAGACAAGTAACGGATTACTCTATAACCAGTCGGTAATGACTGACTCCAAGAAGCCCAATCCTTCTCCAAAAACTGAGGACCAAACGCCTGATAAAGAAATTCTTGCTTTGCATGGAACCCGAAGTAATCGCTCTTTTCGCATTAACTGTCTATTGGGTCCTATTCGCTTCCACGTGAATTAAAAGCACTTTCTAACTAACGGCGTTAACTAAGCAGTTGATTCCTTGCAGCAAAGAACTTCTTGGGAAACTCACAGTTTCTGAGCCAGTCAAGAATTTACGTGACTTCAGGCTACCGCCACGGTGTGCATGAGATCTGCGCTCTTTTGGGATTTGCAAGGCTTAGAATTGTGGTTTCTAACCAGCGTTTCAGACAAACTGTTAGTCCCATCTTCAAGAGTCCTAAGTCTTTTCCCGAAACGTCGGTAAGGAACTACCACTGCAGGCTGAGTAAAATCCTAAAAGTTTCCATATCTCAGTTCATAAATTCTTCACATTTTATGGAAGCAGAATGTTCATTACCGTGTTCATAACAGCTCGTCACCTGTCTCACTCCTGAGCCAGATACAGCCCACACTCTCCCATTTACGCCTTGGTCATCCAGATATCTCTTGCTTCATGTACCGCACCGAAGCCTCGTATGTAATTTTTCGTCTCCCTGATCGTAACAACTGTTCCTCTCATTCCATTCTGCTTGAATGTCTGACTCAAAGCCTCACAACTTATTGGAAGTTTCATTTTAAAGTTTTACCTTCATCTATGACTGTGTCCCGCGTTTTATCTTCCATTCAGGTTTTCTGGAAAATGTGTTTCGCTCATTGATTACATCCATTTGTACTACATGTCCTGCTCATCTCATACTTCTTGATTTGATCAACTCACTGGTGTATTCTGAAGATAAATTACTGCACTCCTCATCGTGGAATTTCGTCCATCCTCCCAGTACTTCCCAGTTTTGTGTCGTAAGGTTCTATAGGCCTTATACCCCGTCTCGGTTAGGCCGTGAGTAAATTTGAAGATGTTTCTGATATTAATTAAGTAACACGTCATGAGACGTATGGGGGAGTAGATTTACATTTCCACACATCTAAACCCCGATATAGGATATGTGCAATTTGTTAGCATTACATCCCATAAGTTTCACCCAGCGGCGAAAGCTCTTGATATCTGTCGGACAGGAGGCTGGTTGGGTGGGTGAAGCCAAAGACGACCTGCAAGCTGTGAAGAAACTAAAACTGCTTGGAACAGAACCACTGTCATCCCACTCTTCACCCCATAGCTGGGTCACTATCTAAAAGAATCAATTTTCTGATCTTACATCATCGATTAATAAATGGGGCAAATAGTTTCTTAGTTAATTAGTTTCTTATTTACTGAAACCCTTATATAATGGGATAACCCTGGCAGTTCAGTAGAGTAGTCTAAAATAAGCCTGATGGAAATAATGGTGTTAAAACGCTTTTGCATTGCAGGATCCGTGTGAACAGTTCAGCTGTTAAGGTCAGACCTCTTGACCCCCTGAGTCTTCCCTTTCCTGTGGCAAAGATAATATCAATAACTTTCGCTTGGAACATGCATAAATCAAATGCGACAACTTAAATATTCCTTGTAAGGTCATCATCAATACTGAGTGGCTTCAAAAACAAGGCCGAATGCCTGTGTACCACTAACACGGCAATGCATGAAAACACTAAGGATGTCTACCTTAAACCAAAGAGATTCTAGTTTAGCCTAAATAGCGTTGGTTTCTGTGGAAAATACAACCTCAAAATCTATCCATTTTGATACACATTACGACATAAAGACACAGTTTACTCGGAATTTTTAATGTGGGTACAAAGAAAGTCTTCCCTGTGAGCGCCTTGAAAGCTGGCAAGAGGTGCAGCATAAATAGCGGAAAATACGACTTTTCAGTTCCCCGCTTTTTTTTTTACCAGTTTTCCATCCCTAACCTAAAAGGGAAATCGCACAGGTTTTTTTTTTATGAAATTTAATCCTCACTCTTCACACACGTCTACCTCCATCAGCTGCAGTTATTAGGCATTCCGGTCCTCATCATTTCTCCCAAGTGTTTTCATTTACATAAGTAAACTTTATTTCCTTAACTAATAATTTCTCTCCTCATACTTTACTTATTGCATTTGCATTAAAGCATGAACACACGTTACGGACACGTTCGAGACGCCGGTATTATATTGTTTGCCATAATTCAGTATAAACCCGAAAGGTCCAGCGGCCCGCCATCGCGATAAAGTCCTTCTTCCTTTAGCACCATCTTCCCACTAAGGTTGAGGTCGTTTCCAAACCCCAAGCTGCCAACGCATGCTTCTCATTTACCCATCAGATTTAAATTCAAAGTTAAATCGGTCGCTCTAAAGACCGGCGAATTTTCTTTCCCAAGAACACAGCACTTCATTGCAACAAAATGTTGCAGCCCTTATCTCGAGACTCTACCTCTATGAACGGATGCTACCCTCGTACAGTGGTGTACGAAACTTACGACAGAACCATGAATTCACTGATATTTTTCCTGACCAAGCAAGTTAATGAGCACTGCTCAAGCTCTGGATAAAATGTATGTTCAGAAGTGACATACTGAGTGGTCGGCTTGATGGGTTTGCCGCATTTCTTACTCCCCCCGCCCCCCCCCCCTCCCCGACACACACACACACAAACACGCAATATATATATGAAATGGTTCCGAGCTTCAGGGTTTTAGAATTCAATGTTTCAGAAGGTCAGAAAGTCTCATAATTTGCTTTTAAACCTAGTTGTTTTAATTAATAGGGATAGCATGATGGCATTAGGCACAATTAGTTTTGAGGTTGGTCTTTACATATGTGATCAGGTGCGTGTATTTATTGTATATGTGTCGTGTCAAGTCTTCCATGCCATCGGATCATCAATCACCCCATCTACATCTATTAGATTTGTCAGTTTACCCACAGACAGTCGTTAATTCTACGAAACACGAAATAATCCATGAGTTCCCTTGTTAGTTTATTTATAGCTCAATGACAAAGTAAGTGGAAGCCTGTCGAAGATTTCAGAAACAGAAAGGAAAATGTTGTGGATATTACAGCGTAACAAACATGGTTTCTGGGTGGAAGGGGCCCACACTTCTGCATTACCATTAAAAAATCAGCCCTCTATAAAATAACTAAATGTTCACAGATTCAAACAATTAATTTCATAGAACGTATTCCTTTATTTTTCTTACGGTTTATTGCATAAAATACTTCTTCTTGAGATGTTACCAGTAAATCAGCTAGTCCCCTCTTTGTCGAACCCGAAACTTCCTTACCATTTTCACACAGACTCGTCATTGGTCCGTATCTGACCCCGCACATATCCAGTTCATACCCTCCCATTCATATACTTCAGATCCTTTTTAATAGTATCAACATTCCAAGTCTAGGTCTTCATATTGTTCTTTTCCCTCCGGTTTCCCGACTAAACCCATGTATGCAACTGGTCCATGTAACACGGGATTCCCCCACTGTGCATCATACTGCTGACGCTTTGCCGACCGGCCTTCGTCAAGACACCAGACGATTTATGATGTCACTTTCCCCTTAACACTTGGCATTGAAAATAACGATCGTGTCATTTAGTGGAACTGCATAAACCTAACTTTTAATTGTACACGTGCTCTTCGGTTTGCATAAAGTGCTGAGTGTATACGAAGAAAATAAAAAAAAAGGAAATAAACGGATGGATGTGAGAACGCAGGATAAAGAAATCCGTGATTTATACTGAAGATTTGTAGTCATGTGACTTGTAATTCGTCAATGACGTCTCAGAGGAGGATGCTGCCTCCCCATCTTCAGGTCAGTCTAAGACAAGGCTATGATCTTCGAATTTTACGTCGTTTATACTGTGCATTGTGATATGACAGTTACAAATAAAACAAACTAAATGCGCTTCTATTATAAGTGGAATTTAAAAAAAAAAATCTATTCTACATATTTCGGGCTATGAAGGTCCATCATCAGGAAGTCGGTTGTAGAATACAAGCATTACAGTATAATGTTATGTCATAACATTATACTGTAAAGCCTCTAACAGAAATGTGTACCAAGCATATTTTCTGGGGTTTATGGGCGGCCGGTGCGTACGGCTGACAACCTTACCACTTTCATGTGCCGATTATCTTGAAATCTGGGAGCCTCAACCTCCTGCAACCCTCAGGGCCTGTGCAAGCCTGTGATGGGATGCTTTAGCTTTTTTACCTTTCCTTCATGCTTGTATACTAGAACAGAGTTCCTGATGACGGGCCCTCATGGCTCGAAACATGCAGAAGAGCTGACGTGAAATTAAAAGTATCGCAAAAGTGCATTTAGTTTGTTTTGACTGTGACAGTACTACGATCTTCATCAACAAGACTGTGACAGTCTGTAACCGATAAGTCAAGGTTCTTATCCTTCACTTGATGACTACTAATATGAAGAATTAAGGAGTATGAGATGGGCGTTACTTGCAGAATGTGTGAGAAAATGGGAAATACATGGAAAACTGAGGTTTGGAAAACCTCGATTAGATGAGATTAAAATATGCCAAAGAAGCCCGGCCGGAACTTAAAAATCATGTTGTTGTTGTTGTTGTTGTTGTTGTGGTGGTGGTGGTGGTAATGTGAAATGTCATTTGCCAAAGTTGCATAGCTTTATGAAATCTGTTACACGATTCAATCATGTAAAGATACGACGTTAACATACAAGCACTATTTTTATATTGGAAATGGTCAGTAGAACACATAATGGTCTATATCATTCACGTGTCCTAGCAAAGGCATTACAATAGGGCGTCGTGTTTTACCCCGAGAAGGATAAGAGTTATCTGTTCGAGTGCCCTCTCTATCCTCAGAAGGCGCGCCTGAATGGCTTATTCCGCGAGAACTCATAGCGTTAATTTTCACACTTCACAATTTCGAGCATCTGCCGGGGTATTACTACTGATTGTACGAAACTAGTGCCTCTGATGCTTTGGTGGGTTCCAGTGGCATGAAGCTGACACTAGGTTTCTTGAAAACTTGTCAACTCCTTAAAAACATTACTTTTAAGTGCAAAAAGTAGTCTCAAAGTGGATCTTGGACATTTTTTTTAAATTTTTTGACCGGATGTAAGTGGCTGAATTTAGATTTCAGTATCAAATCGACGTCCAGAGGGATCTGAACATTTTTAAAGTAGGCAGATCCTAGACAGTATTCTGGTTTTGAAAAACATAAACTAACGAAACATTTAGCGACGACTTCCAACCTTTCCTTGTACACAGTTCAGGATGAAATGCGCAAATGTATTTTGTCATTCGTCACAAATTGAAGACGACGCCTGAAGTGGATGTCATGTCCATTTCTTCGTCAGTGACCTAATATCAGTGCCTAAACCTCTGGACAAAGTACTTTAATTTGGTTCAAAATAAAATCCGCCTTACTTAAGGCTATAAAGGGATAACTACTGGCAAGGAAACGCAATTAATAAGCTCCAGAAACGACTTTGGAATTGGATAAAATAATCTTTATAGTGCTGTGTGAGGCATACTCTGGCACCCCTGCATACACCCTGGTTGTTTTAGGGGACACAGATTCTTGTACTCTGCACGTCGTCTACGTCAATGAAGGATCGCCTCGCCGTGAGGCACTGTCCCACTTACCTTCAACTCTTTGTTAGATTCTTAAGACAGTATCTATCAGTACACTTTGTACTGTTGGCAGTTTTGTGTAGTGCAGTACATTAAGATGTACACCCTTTCCTGTTTCGTAATTGTTACAATTGAGCTACAAGGAGATAATTTTTGTTAAAAACAGAACCAAAAAAAAACCATTGTCAATGTGTGCACTAATACATCCGCTTTCATAAACTGTTTTTAGAGACATATCCATATTTCAAAATACGTATGTCTGTGCCCTTATTTTTAACACAAAAATTTCTCTGCCCTTATTTTGGAGCCATCTCTTTCTTCATGTCCAACGCAGTGCCTGTTCATGTAATTACTACACCAGATGCCTCAATCGTAACTTATCTAACTTTCGTTTAAGACCTTCTCATTTCTGACATCGGAAAGGACACCGACGATCCTGACTGAATTTCGTGGTTTTCCTCAATCCTAACAGGCCAATGCAAGCATGTTACTTGAAGTTAAGTTATGACATCTTTCTTCCACTTTAGCACACTTAGGATTTCACTTGTCCTTACTTCTAACCATTCGGCGCTATCTAGCCTGAATTAGTGGCCAAACTACAAATCAACAAACAGATATTTTTCACGCTGTTTATGTATGATGTACTTATTTAAGCGCCTTGTCAGCAGTTTCGATTATTTAGCGTCGAATGTGAGGACGATTAGTCAGTAGCGAATCGTAGACGATGTGGAAGGAAGCCACTCTGCCTAATTTGAGCTATGATGTCGGCAAGCCAAGCAGGAATGGAAATCACTCGCAGCGACATGCCGTTTATTAATGCTAAAGCACTTCTTCCTGTGAGCAAGCCGCATAAAGAGCAGTCAAACTCACCAGTCTCCCTGTCACTGCGGTCCTCAGACGCCGTGGTCGACTCACCGAACATGTCGAGCTGCACAGGTTCCCGAGGCCCCAGTAGCAGCTCCTCCCCCGCCCCCAACTCGGTTGTCGTTTCGTAGAATATCTGTTGAGAGGTGACCACAATAAACACTCTGAACACAGAAAGTACTGCTCAGCTGCAGGACCCACACTGTTTCCAGGGCAAACCTGCCGCTGAGATCAACACGAACCACCTATTTTTTTTGTCCACAGACTTTACTAACGTACTTCCTATTGCCTCATAACAAAAGAACAATTATTACAAAATATCATTATTAGTACTTTTAATGGAGACACTTTTCTGTGAGGTTTGAATTTCTCATCGCCCTGCTGTTTAAGGTTCCAGCCTTCTGGGATATAGGGCAACGTGAATTGCTAAACAGTTACTGACATTTCGAGAGATAGTAACCCCTTCCTCTTCCTGAAGATGGAGGCACTATATGCACATCTCAGAAGACTCGAATCTGATTAGTTCTGAAGTATTATTTGTATAAACATTATGCTAAGAAGAGCTCGGAAAGTTTTTGTTAAATATTGCAAAACGCATTTATGCTACCGAGCTTCATTAACGCAGTTCATAGCTTCACAGTGTAAGTATCTAAATTCCCCTTTAATAATATCTATAAATCTCGACCTAGGTGTCCAAACTCGTATTTCATTCACATTTAACACCTTTTCATCATTAAGTGCACGTTGCACGTTACGGCAAATTTTTTTCCGTTTTATTTAACCGTCAAACGAAACTGTAAAGCACATCAGATTTTAAATTTCTGTTGTAGCAATCCTGTAACATTACGAACTTCACTGGCCTTATCTCCTCATTCACTCAGAGAATTTCACAAAACAAATGTCTACTTTTCTCTGTCTCTATGGTTATTTCATTTCGTTGATTAAATCTGCACTATTTTGCGTACTTTATTGTGGTGTGGTAACAAGTGTATCCAAATGTTTTGTATGAGAACATACAGGAAAGGTATGCGTAAGTCACAGGATAACATTAAAATTATCTTAAATATTGCATAATACGTGCACAGAATTCTTCTGGCTGCGGGTGGTGTCGAGTGCTGTGTGATTGGTAATGAGCCCATGACTTGTACGAAATGCAGGAATTCTGTGAAACTACTCAGGTAACTCTCAGTTCCATGCAATTAACTGCGATGACTTGTTTTGTTTTCGTCGTAACTCACTGGCGAAAAACACAGGTAACTGCAACTATCAAGAGAGGGCAGGAAGGATAATTTTGAGGAATACTACTAATGAACACGTGATTGGAGCAGAACTACCAGGAAACTTTCGTCGAATTTTCTTAGCTGTAGCACTAAAACAGGTAACGTCTCAGTGGAAGGAAGCTTAGTGTTAAGTCCACATTAAGTTCCCTATGTGCAATACATATTAGCGGAGTTCCTAACGAAACATTTAAATCATGATAAAAGACGATAAATCAGACTAGACGTATTTAATCGTTTCAGGAAATAATTAGAAAATAATATCTTGGATAATAACAGGTAAATGTAGAGCTGCTAGTGTACAGTGAGTCACGTGACATCCTACTACGTCACACGCAGTTTGCGTGATCCTGCGGTGAATCCGCGGTCACCTCCGAGTCTAACGAGGGTCTTTCCTCAGGGGTTTGAAAATGTAACAAAGTTTGAAGCAGGGTAACGTAGGTTTGTTATTGGAATATATCTTCTTACACAAACTACAACCGGTAACTTTGGGCAAATGGAGGTGGTGCGTTGACTGCACGATTCCTGGTGTCCGTTGTTCGAATACCGGTAGTGACAAGAACATTCAAATGTGTATTCTAGTTTGTAATGCGTTGCTAGATGTTTTGCGAGAGTCTGTTCTGCGCTTGCTCCAATGCGGAAGGTTGAAGTGACCACCGTCATCAAAAAAGCGATGAACTTCCAAATAGGAATAAACTCAAAGTGGAGTTTATCTCAGTAATTAACCAACTTGATGCACAAAATTTTTTTTTAAAATCAGTTTATTTCATGTCTCTACATGTTTCTAACACATGTGCTCATCATCAGGAGGTCAAAACTACAGTATACAGCCTCTGGTATCATCACACCTGTAAGTACACAGCCTCTGGTATCATCACACCTACAGGTGTGATGATACCAGAGGCTGTGTACTGTAATTTTGACCTCTTGATGATGAGCACATATGTTCGAAACATGTAGAGACATGAAATAAACTTATTGTGCAACAAAAATTTTGTGCATCAAGTTGGTTAATTACTGAGATAAATATACTGAGATGCACGGTCAGCAAAACGTCAAAGTGGAGTGTTTTAATTATCAGCCTGAGTGTCAGGAGAATGTGTCAGTAACTATACGGCGCAGAGTCTTCTTGATTAACTGACAGTCGCTCAGACAGTCATTAAATCTCTGACTTTCACTGAACCTTTCGACTTATCGTGGCTCTCAGAAGTTCCGTCCACCACACCCTGTTCTGAGTCATTTAAAGTCAATCCTTACACCTATATACAATTTGTAAACGTATATGTCAATATTAACTTTCATCCACGTAACGGTGTTTTAAGTTTTCTGCTAACGTTCTTCATATAAATTTTTATATGAATGATTATCACCTGCATCTGTGTTATGTGTGCCGCTCATATTCTCTCCCTCGACATGGATGTCAATAAAACGTTTTTAAACATATTAATAATACACACACTGTGATAGGAAGCAGGCATGATCGGCTTCTAAATACTGTCTCAGCATTTGCTTTGAGTGACAGAGGAAAATCATGAAACCCTCAAGAAACTTTGCCCATCTGTCAGTACAGATTTTCACTCGCAGAGTGACTGAGTGCATATAGACAAGTATGGCCACCACACAAAAATATGATTCATATTTCAAGGCTGAGAAGCAAACTAGACTTTCATAAGAACACGGAATTTTTTTTAATGGTATTTTTCATGGTTTTTTTCCAGACCCCTGGAGCCGAATTTCGAGACAGTGCGTTAAATTAGGTCATGACCCCTTTCTTTCACATTATTTCCTGTTTGTTTTTCACTATTTTTCAGTCACTCGAGATACTTACAGCGTCGTGATTTAACTAAAATAAATAATTAAGTTAATTAATATCCTAAAGCCTCTTGTATCGAACAGCTAAGATAACTCCTATATTCGTGGTTTCGTTGGTCTCATAACGCACGTATGTCAGCCACGTGATTGTCCATGAACGGACCGACATATTCACTCGCCAGTTCTTTGAAACAATCATTGACAGTGATCGATATGGGGAGGTGATAACCGATAGTTAATTTCCTATCATTGGTAGACACTTTTACTCCTAATCCATCGTGCTGTACTAGTATTTAATCGGTAATAATCGATACCATGTGATTATTATGGACAAGAATCAAACCTGAATGTGATACGGTATTATGTGCTGTGCGAAGTTGCAGCAGATCTGTTGTTCATGTGCCAGCACTTACCGGAAATGTCAGAATAAGCTGACATGAAGCAGAAACAGCACGGCTGCAACTGCCGCTGTTCACTTCGTTTCAATAAAAGACCTTGAAGCCCGAAGGTACTCGGTGATACGGCAATACCTGACTGCAATGACACTACAGTAGCGGCTGGTGCTCCCCGCTCCGGCCGGACACAGGCTAATCCAACCCTCTGCATCTACTGTAGTTTAGTTTCCATGGATTAGGCTGCATCATAATTGTCATTTAACTTTTCCGGATGCAATGGTTAAAATTTTATTCCGTCTTTTTTCTTTTACCCTTGACTTATTTTCTCTTATGCTTTGCATTTTTGGAACAACTATTGGGGTCGGATTTCAGGCATTTCTTCCCATTCCTTTTACAACTCATTTTTTCAGTTTATATATATATATATATATATATATATATGTGCGTGTGTGTGTGGTGTTTGTGAGGGTGTGTAGGTGTGTGTGTGTGTGTTTGTGCAGGTGTGTGTGTGTGTGTGTGTAGGTGTGTGTGTGTGTGCAGGTGTGTGTGTGTGTGTGTGTGTGGTGTTTGTGAGGGTGTGTGTGTGTTTGTGTGGTGTGTGTGTAGGTGTGTGTGTGTGTGTGTGTGTGTGGTGTGTGTGAGGGTGTGTGGTGTGTGTGTGGGTGTGTGTGGGTGTGTGTGTGGGGGTTGTGTGTGTGAGTGTGTGTGTGGGTGAGTGAGTGTGTGTGTTAGTGTGTGTGTGTGGGGG
>Ga0131853_10013825_pt1 | contig 14799 bp, 15 predicted proteins | sample TergutLab28metaG_FD_92764 | JGI IMG/M metagenome (GOLD analysis project Ga0131853, IMG submission 92764) | Labiotermes labralis P1 segment gut microbial communities from Petit-Saut dam, French Guiana - Lab288 P1 (version 2) (version 2) | ecosystem: Host-associated > Arthropoda: Insects >... | reverse complement strand
TGTTGGTTTTTCTTTGCAGTTTCGCAAATTCGGCAAAGAAGGCTTTCGCCTCTTTATTTGTTTTATTAAGTTTCCAGTTTGCTGCGATAATCATATTTACTCCTACCCCGTCACGCTTCGCGCGCCACCCCTTCGTGTACGAAGGGGAATTATTCCATATTGTGTTTTTTTAATTGAAAGCGCGTCATTACGATTTTGCTGAATACATCTGGTTTCATACTTGTTGGTCCGACCATAAGGCCGTCAATGTCAGGGGTTTCCAAGTATTGTTTTGCGTTCTCCGTTGTGATACCGCCTGCGTACAAAATCGTAAAATTGCCCGCCATCGGAGTCCCGCCAAGCTTTTGCACGAACTTTCGGATTGTACCTGCAATCATACTGCAAAGTTCACTTGATGCGTAAAAGCCCGTGCCAATCGACCAAATCGGTTGATACGCAATAACGATTTTGGTGAAATCGGAAACGCCAACAAGACATTCTTGCAACTGCTTTTCGATGACTTCCTTGGTGCGGTTGCTTTGGTATTCGTGGAGGTTATCGCCAATGCAAAGAATCGGCGTAATATCGTGCGCAAGACAGTTTTTAATCTTGGCGTTGATTCGGTCGTTTTGCTCGCCCATAACACGGCGTTCGACGTGCCCGAGGATTGCGTATTTCACCCCAAAAGGTTTAAGCAGGCCACACGGAATCTCGCCGCAATAATTCCCAACACCGTAATGACTTACGTCCTGCGAGCCAAGGGTGACGTTAGGCGGCAACATCGTCTTCGCGGTTTGCATGAGGGTGTACGGCGGAGTCAACACAACCGTGTGCTCCCACTTCGCCGAATATTGAGGCAGGTCTTGGAAATATTTTTCCGCCTCCTCGACCGAAAAGTGTGCTTTCCAGTTTCCTACGAATAAAGTTTTTCTCATTTTAATCTCCTTTCACATACCCCACCCCTTCGGGGCACCCCTTTTTCTAAAAGGGGAATTATTTATTGTTAAGTGCCGCGACTCCTGGCAAGATTTTCCCTTCAAGCATTTCAAGGCTTGCACCACCTCCGGTCGAGATATGCGTGAACTTCTTGGTAAGTTTAAGGTGCGCCACAGCCGCCGCCGAGTCTCCCCCACCAACAATAGTTATTGCCCCTTTTGCGGTTGCGGCACCAATTGCCTTTGCGACCTCGCGGGTGCCGACGATGAAGTTTTCGAACTCGTTGACGCCGAGTGTGCCGTTCCAGATTATTGTGCCGCTTCCGACGAGTGCGGCTTTGATTCTCTCGATGGTTTTTGGACCAATATCAAGGCCTTCCCAACCGTCTGGTACATTGAAGATATCGACGATTTTTTTGTTGGCATCGTTGGCGAATTTGTCCGCCGCCACTGTGTCGACCGTAAGCAACAAGTTCACGCCTTTTTCTTTTGCCGCTTTTATGACGCCTTTGCAATAATCTATTTTGGAATCATCCACGATACTTTTGCCGACGTTGCCGCCTTGGGCTTTGATAAACGTATAAGTCATCCCGCCGCCGATGATTATGGTGTTTGCAAGATTAAGAAGGTTGTCAATAACAGGCATCTTGTCCGCAATCTTTTTGCCACCGATGATGACAACAAGCGGACGTTTGGGATTTTGGATGGCTTTGCCGAGGATGTCGATTTCTTTTTCCATAAGCAACCCCGCAACAGCCGGCAAGTAATGTGCGATTCCCTCGGTACTTGCGTGTGCCCTGTGTGCCGTGCCGAATGCGTCGTTTACATATATGTCGGCGAGGTTTGCGAGTTTCTTTGTAAACTCGGGGTCGTTGTCGGTTTCTTCTTTGTAAAAGCGAATATTTTCAAGAAGTAATATTTGACCGTTTTTAAGTTTTGCGACTTGTGCCTCGACTTCCGGTCCGATGCAATCTTTTGCCATGATTACTTTGTATAATGGAACCATAACGCCAGGTGTAATGGGTGCATGCGGCAAAAGTGCTTGCAAGCGTTTGGCAACTGGTTTAAGTGACCAGATTTCTTCTTTGCCCTTGGGTCGTCCCAAGTGACTGCAAAGGATAACTCTTGCGCCTTTTTTCAGCAAATAAGTTAATGTCGCAAGACTTTCGCGAATACGATTGTCGTCCATGATTTTGCCTTTTTCATTTTGAGGTACGTTCAAATCCGCACGCACGAAAATACGTTTGCCTTTTATGTCACCGAGGTCTTTGATGGTTTTTTTGTTCATTATTTATTTCATCTCCCTGTAATGATTTTGTATAATTGTATGCACTTTGTCAATTGTTTCGTCAAGCACAATGTTTTCCACCGAGAAATCAAAATGCGGTTCATGTTGCATCATAAACTCAAAGTCGTCCAGCCGTTTTTTGACTTCGTGTTCGCTGTCACCGCGATTTTTAAGGCGCGCTTCAACATCCGCCTTTTTTGCTTTTATAAATACCGTCAGGACTTTATTCGGATATGCCTTTTCAAGGGCACGGACTCCGACCATGTCGGCATCTTTAAGGGCGATGAACCCAACGTCAAGAATGTCGTTAATAAGTGCAAGACTCATGCCTCGATAAGTTCCGTGGCGAATAGTATGTTCAAAGATATCGCCGCTTGCAAGTTTGTTTTTGAATTCTTGTTCGTCTACGAAATAATATGGGTTGCCTTGCGACTCCCCTTGGCGCATTTCACGTGTCGTGATGCTTGGCATTTTTTTGTACGTGTTTGGATGTGTCTTGATAAGCCTTTGCATGATGCTGTCCTTCCCTACACCGCTTGGCCCCTCAATCACTACGATTAACTTTTGCATATAATCATTTTACATATAAGTTGGCTTCGTGTAAAATAGATTTATGACGAGCGTCAGCGAGGCACAACGATTTCGCTAGACAATCGTTTGTGACAAAGGAGATTTCATGGAAGATTTTTTGAACGAACGCGAGGTCGAGGCCGAATCAAAGCGTTGCAGTGGTTGTGGTGGTTCGATGGTGTTCGACATTGAAAGCGGCAACCTTAAATGCGAACGTTGTGGAACGATGATGGAGGTCGACGACGGCGGTGCAGTCCAGCGTCGCGCGATGACCCAAGAGATTATGAAAAGCCACGAGAACTGGCAAGAGGGTGCTGTGTCTCGTTGTGACGGATGTGGTGCCAAGGGTGTCGTTGACCGCAAGTCTCTTTCCAAACACTGTGCGTTTTGCGGAAGTGCAAGGATTGTGTCTATTGACGAACTTGCAGGTATCAAACCCGACAGCGTTATTCCATTTCAAGTAACAAAGGAAAGTGCACGCGAGAAATTCGCCAAGTGGCTTAAAGGAAAAATCTTTGCCCCCAGTGCGATTAAACGAATAAGAACCGACGAGCAATTCAACGCCGTGTACAGTTCAAGTTGGTCGTTTTCCGCGAACACGGACTCGCAGTACGCTGGTACGTTGGGGCGACGTGAAACTCGGGTGCGTTCCGTGAGAGGGCGTACAACGACAACCACGACTGTGCGGTACTTCCGCGTGTCGGGTGCAATCCAGCAAAACTATCGCGACTTTTTCGTGCAAAGCGGCGACAGGATTGGGTCGAACAATTTCAACAAACTTCAACCGTTTAATCTTACACTCGTGAGAGCATATCGCCAGGAGTTCTTGGCGGGAATAGTCGCCGAGCACTACTCGCGTGCCATCGACGTTTGCTTCAACGATTTCGCCGCTTTCGTCCAGCGTGACCTTCGTCGAAGGATTATGCACCGCCACCACGCCGACGTTATTCAATCGCTTAACATTAATACAAATTACAGTGACAAGGCGTTCAATTATGTCCTGTTGCCGATTTATATTGCGAACTATACATGGAAAGGCAAACTTTACAATTTTTACGTCAACGGCGCGAGTGGTAAGATTGTTGGTAAGTACCCACTAAGTCCGTTCAAGATCGCTCTTGCCGTGTTGGCGGGTCTTGCACTCGTTGCCGTTGCCGGAATATTGTACTGGCAGTTTGGCATGTGATTCTTTGTACTTTGTATAAATCAGAATCGCGGTGACACATGCGACGCCTACGCCCGCGATTAAAAGCCAACCAAGCCAGTTTTGGGTGGAGATTGACTGAACCCTTGCCCCGCCCCTAAACCCGACAAGGTCAAGTGAAACTCCGATTAAAAACATGATGAGGGCATTTGAAATCTTCGTGCAGAAGGTAAGAAACCCTGTTGCCTTGGCGGTTTTATCAATCCCAGTTTTTTTGTTTGCAAGGTCAACGAGGTCGGCGTACATGCTTATGGGAACGCTGTAAAGACAACCCGTACCAGCACCCGCAAGCAACATAGTAAACCCCACAAGCGGCAAAAGTTGTATCGGATAGACCGAATTCCTGAAAGTCAAGACAGCGGCAAAAATCATGATGCCGAGGATGACAACTCCCAACGCGGTTATAAGGGCAGTGACCTTGTCGGTTTTACGGCTTATATAGAACCACAGAGGCTGACCAAGAACTATTCCACCAATCAAGCATCCCATGATTATGGGAATCTCGACTGTTGTAAATCCAAAAGTGTATGTGAACACGTGAAGTCCGAGGCTTGTGATAAACGCCCCCGCGGTAAGTGAAACCGCGTAACCCAAAATAAGCAGTCCGACGTTTTTTTGTTTTATGATTCCGAAAAAGTCTGTGAAGATTTCTTTGAACGACGTGCGTTTGGTTCGCTCGGCACTCACATGCGAGCGGTGTTTGAAAGTTCCAAAAAAGCAAATCAAGCCGCAAATGATACAAAGCGAACTTGTGAAGATTGCAATCTTTTGATAACCCCCGACACTTGCCCCCATCGTTACGTAATCTGTGGGTGTTAAAAACAAAGTCATTAATATAGAAGGAACCAACAAACTTAAAAACGAAAACACGGTTTTGTACCCTTGAATCGCTGTGCGTTCGTTGTAACTCTTCGCCAAATCAAGCCCCAAAGCACTGTACGGCGTTGAATAGAACGTGCTGAACGTTTCTATTATAAGAAGAAGTACAGTCAGCGCCAAAAACTTAACCAAAACAGGCCACGACGGCGAGATTGACCACAGCATAAAGTTCGTCACAGCAACCGCAATACAGGCAAACAAAATAAACCCGTGCCGCTTTCCAAAACGTCGCGAACGAGTGTTGTCCGAGATATGCCCCACAAGCGGGTCGGTGGTCGCGTCGCAGACTGTCCCAAGGCCAACAGCGATGCCCATAAGGACTCCCGGGATTCCCAAAATCGCCGTCCCAAAAAACATAAGGAAACTTCCCATAGTTTGCCCGATGCTGCCATACCCGAACGCCCCAAGACCATATAAAAATTTTGTTCTGCTTTTTGTTGCCACTTTCTATTAATGAATATGCGTATATCGTTTGACGAATCTCAGAAAGGTTGATATTATGGAAAATAGTTTGACTATGAAACTATTTTTTCAGGAGGAAAATTTATGAGCAAAAAACAAATCATCACAATTTCCGTTGACAGCACTGCGGACTTGTCAAAGGAACTTTATGAAAGGTACGACATTCACGTACTTCCGCTTGGCGTTGTAATCGGCGACAAGGCATACAAAGACAACGGCGTTGACGTTACCCCAGCCGACGTGTACAACGCAGTCGAGAAACAAAACATCGTGCCAAAATCACAAGCGGCGTCCGAGGTTGACTATGCGGAACTTTTTGAAAAGTTCAAAGATTCGGACTTTCACATTCACTTTTCGATTTCCGACAAGTTAAGTGCGTCACAAGGTTGTGCTCGACGCGCCGCCAAAGATTTCAAAAACGTGCATATAATTGATACAAAGGTTCTCTCGTCCGGAACAGGACTTCTTGCAATTAAAGCACGCGAGATGCAAGAGGCAGGCAAAAGCGGTGAAGAGATTATAAAAAAATCCCACGAACTTTCAAACAAACAAAACACAAGTTTCATCATCAACAATTTGAAATACCTCCACAAAGGCGGACGCGTCAGTGGCTTGAAACTTCTCGGCGCGAACCTTCTTAAAATCCATCCGCAAATGAAGTGCGACTCGACTGGTGCACTTGTCCAAGGCAAAAAGTTCAAAGGAAACTATGCAAAGAATGTTATCGAATATATTAACTATGTTTTGGAAAACGCACCGAACGCGGACAAAGATTTAACCATGTTGACCTACACCGACATTGACCCTGCAATCGTAAAAATCTGCGAGGACGAGTTAAAGAAACTTGGATTCAATCGTATCTTCAAAACCACCGCGGGAAGCGTAATTACATGTCACTGTGGACGAAATACAATCGGGATACTTTTTACTGACAAGTAATTAAAACAACCACCTAAACGAAAAGAACGCTACGATTTGCTCCCATATAAACTCTGGGATTGATTTGTCGTGTTCGATTGTTGCGGCACGAACTCCTGTGACAAGGCTTATTGGTTGCGGACCGAAAGCGGTGCTGTCAAGACTGTGCAGTGTTGTTTGTGAAAAAGCTATGGAGCTTGCAGTTCCGCGGTTATCGCCCATGTAAAAAATTTCACCAGGTGGAACATGCAGTTCCATACGTCCTTGCAAGTCCGGTCTGACAATAGGCATTCCATTAACTTCACGGTTGCGGAACGAAACAAAGTCTCCGTGTACTACGTGAGGGCGTGCCCTGCCGTTAATGTATTCATAAAAGTTGTCACCATAGAAAGCCATAACACCATAGTGCGAATGGTCGAACCCGTCATAGTCCTCGTAAATTATTTTATCGTTGCGGACAAGGCGATACCTGAAAGGCGTGAAGCTGTGGGTGATTTCGCCTGGAAGCACCCTAACACGCTCAAACCGAATCCTGTCACCTTCAAGCCCAATCACCCTTTTGACGAACAGTCCATCTCCATCCGGCCCGCCAAATCCACTTGTGCCTGGTGGCCAAGGATAGCGCACAGTGATGATGTCGCCATGTTTTGGATTTGAAAAACTGTTCACAAGAACCATATCTCGCGTATTGTTGTCTTGTCGCCTCCCACCAGACGATACAACAAGAGCCGGATTCCAATTTGAATTTAGCGAGTTCAGCATCGACGGCCCAGCAACCTCATGAATAACAAAGACAATCGCAAACGAAATAGCGGCAACCGACAAAAGTATAGAAAACGAAAAGAACCCAGTCGTAAAAATCTTGGCAACCCTTGATTTGCGAGAGCCGTCTTTAACACCACCACCCGCTTGGGCGACTTCAAGTTCTTGATGCAGGAATTCTTTGTTCATCCTATTCCGATAGTACCATTTTTGAAATATCTTTGACAATCATTTTAATGCGTTTGTCCGTGGCAAGCAAACTTTGAATTTTATTACGTCCGTGCATGATTGTGGTGTGGTCGCGGTTGCCAAGCAGTTGCCCGATGCTTACAAGCGGAATGTTCAAAAACTCGGTGATAAGGTAAATCGCGAACATGCGCGGCTCGACGTACTCGCGGTTGCGGCGTTTGCCGATGATATCTGTCTTTGTGATATTAAAATACTTACAAACTTTATCAATTATGTTGTCCGCGGTGGTTTGAACCTTTTTATCCTGCATGCCCTCTTTAAGTGCAAGGTGGCAATCCTCAATCGTCGGAGTATTTCGGTTCATAAGACCCGCATAAAAAATCACCTTGAACAACATGCCCTCCATATCGCGGATGTTGGCGTCGGTGTCGGCTGCGATTTTGGCGAGGTGTGCAACAACTTCATCGTCGAGGCGGTAGTTTTCCATCGCGGCTTTTTTTTGCAAAATCGCGGTTCTCATCTCGACGTCTGGACTGCCAATGTCTTGGATAAGGCCACTTTTAAAGCGCGACCGCATACGTTCTTGCAGTTTCGGCATATCATCGGGATGGCGGTCAGATGTCAAAACAACCTGTCGCCCATTTTGCACGAGGTCGTTGAAAGTATGGAAGAACTCCTCTTGCGTTGATGGTTTGTCTGCGATGAATTGAATATCGTCGATAAGCAAAACGTCAGTCGTGCGGTACTTTTCGCGAAACGCCTCCGCAGGTTGGTCTTTGCTTTTGATTGTGTATATGTAATCGTTTGTGAATTTTTCACTTGTGGCAAGCATGATTTTAAGTTCAGGCTTATCCGCGATTATTTGATTTGCGATGGCGTTAAGTAGGTGAGTCTTGCCAAGCCCTACCCCACTATATACAAACAGCGGGTTGATTCGTTTGCCTGGGTTTTTGGCAACCCCCTCGGCGGCGGCGGCTACGACCTCGTTTGACTTGCCGACAATGAAGTTATCAAACGTCATGTTTGGATTGACGGTGAGTTTGTCGTCTTTTGGTTTGGTTTTGGGCTTGTCCGTCGGAGTCGCTTGCTCTTTTTCAACAGGGTCGATGATTTTAACGATTTCGACGACAGGTGCGGTGTCCTTGATTGCCGCTTCGATGTGGGTGAAGTGACGTTCGTTGGTCGCATATTCTTTCGCGTTTTTACTTTCCGCAAGCAACGTAAAAACTCCGTCGGTGAAACTGTCCGCCGAAAGTGTTTTAATCCAGCAGTCAAAACTTATGGAACTTACCTTGTCCGCAATTTTCGGAAGTGATTGTTTCCAAATTTTTCCTATGTCCATACGTGAAAAACTCTACACCAAAAGACTCGCCCGAGTCAAGACTTTCTCGACACACTTTTTTATGTCGTTGAGGTGCTTTGCGGTTATGCCCTCTTTTGCGACAAAGATATAACTGTTGTTCGCCGCCATGCGTGCAATATAAACCTTCACCGCCTCACGCATAAGTCGAACCGCCCTGTGTCGCACGACACTGTTCCCCACTTTCTTGCTTGCGGAAAACCCGACCTTAATGTCGCGCAGTTTCGCACCGCAAAACACAAGGGTCAAGACTTCGCCGTGAACACTTCGTCCCTTTCTATATATATAGTTAAATTGTTTGCGTTTTTTTAAACGATAGCGTCTATGCAACAAGATTCTTTCTTCCTCTTGCCCTGCGGCGTTTTAAAACCCTGCGTCCACCTTGTGTCGCTTGCCTCGCCCGAAAGCCGTGCACTTTGTTCTTGCCGCGTTTCTTTGGTTGGTAAGTTCTTTTCATGTTCACCTCGATTAATATACTCAGGTATTATATAGAAACAAACTTGACACGTCAAGGTAAAACTTGTAAAGTGGTTATATAATTATTTTTGAAAGGAAAAAACGAAAATGAAATTAATTTGTGATGGATTGGATTTGGCGGACGCTGTAAGTGTCGTCGCGAGGGCCGCAAACGCGAGGGCGGTCAACCCGATTTTGGAAGGCATAAAGCTAATCGCCAAAGACGGCAAACTCACCCTTTGTGCGACGGACTTGGAGATTTACGCGAACCGAACAATTCGAGCAGACATCAAGGTCGAAGGCACCGTAGTCGTACCAGGCAAATTGTTCAGCGAGTATGTCCGCAAGATTTCAGGTTCCCAGATAAGCGTCACCGTCGAGGGCAATACCGTCGTCATCAACCACGGCGACAGCGTGTGCAACTTCCAGACCCTGCTTTTGGCGGAATATCCCGACATAGTCAAACTTACCGCCAAACCTCACTTTTCGATTAAGTGCGATGCTTTGCGTGATTTTATCTCCAAAACAATCATCTCGGCGAGTGGTGACGACAGTCGCCCGGTCCTCAAGGGTGTCCTTTGCGAGATTAAAGGCAGCACTCTGACGGGCGTCGCACTTGACGGTTTCAGGCTTTCAAAGGTCACAAAACAAATCAACAGTTCGGCAGGCGATACCAAGGTCATCGTTCCCGCTCGTGCATTTGACGAGGTACGAAAACTTCTCGGTGATGCAGATGGCGAGGTCAGTGTCACAATTGAAAACAAATTCTTCCAAGTCTCGCTTGACGGCACCACATTCGCGTCACGGCTTATTGATGGCGAGTTTATAAATTACAAGCAGATTATCCCCGCCGCTTTTGACAACTATGTTGTTGTCGAGAAATCCGCGTTCGAGCAATCAGTCGAACGTGCAGGTCTTCTCGTCCGCAACGACAAGATTAACCTCGTGACTTTGAAAATCAGCGACAAGAAAATCGGAATCACTTCAACAAACGAAATCGGCAAGATTGCGGAAGTAATCGACGCAAAGTTGACTGGCAAAGATATCTCGATTTCATTCAACGCAAAGTACCTATTTGATGCCCTGCGTGCGTCCGGTAACGATTTTGTCAAACTTCAATACACCGCGGAAACAAGCCCCTGCGTTATCACGGGCGCGAAGGAAAGCGATTACCTGTTTTTAATTTTACCCGTCAGGACGAATTGAATTATTCCATGTCACTCGTAACAAACCAAGGAAGGCTGCGAAGGCCTTTTTTGTTGAACGCTTCGGGCTTGTGGTTTCGCAGTCGATGTGTTTGCTGAGTGGGTTGCATAGTAGGTAAGGTGATTTCTATTTCTGTGGATTGTTCGGCGGTCGATGTTGTTGATGCCGTGCCCTTGTTTTTTCGCATCTTTATAAGAAAAAATATATGTACGAATATCAAAATACCATTCAGAAGCCATATCGAAGGTGCGTTTATTAAAACTCCGTACACGACAAAAATTATACACCCAACAATGCTAATCAGCCGTATTGTGCGTATATTCTTGAACAGGAATGAAACAAGCACCAACACCGATGCGGCGATGCCAACTATTTCGGTTGCTTCCATCAGACGATTGTATCAAAAAATTGTGCAAATTGCAATAGGGTTGTGCTACACTCTCTAAATGATAATCGAAAGGGTAGAGTTAACGAACTTCCGCAACCACAAAGACACCGCGATAACGTTGTCGCCCGGGGTTAATGTTTTGGTTGGGAAAAACGCCCAGGGCAAGACTAACCTGCTTGAAGCGATATTCCTGACGTGCGTTGGGCGTGGGTGGAGGACCCACAAAGACAAGGATATGATAAATTTCGACGCAGAGTTCGCGCGTGTGAAGACTTCGGTAAAACGAAGATTCGGGCAAGTCGTCGTTGAGGTCAACCTTTCGCGTACGACGAAAAAGACGATAAAGATTAACAACGTTCCGGTTCAAAGGATGGGCGAGTTGATGGGTCAGGTTAATTGCGTGTTTTTCTCGCCCGACGAATTGCGGCTTGTAAAAGACGCCCCGGCAGATAGGCGACGGTTCCTTGATATCGACATCAGCCAAATCGACAAGGCGTATTTTTATGGGTTATTAAAATATAACAAAATATTGCTTCAACGCAACTCTTTATTGAAGTCAAAGACCGAAGACATCGAAAGCGGGTTGGATATTTGGGATTTGCAACTTGCCAAGGCTGGTGCGTTAATTGTGACGCGACGCATGGAGTTTGTCGAAAAACTTAGAAGTGGCGTTGCAAAGGTGCATGGGTATTTAACAGGAAACAAGGAATCTATTGGAATCGACTACGAGAGTATTGGTCATAAAAATATGACTATTGTGACACGTGTCACAATTGAAAGTGTCGAGGACTTATTGCTTGAACAAATCAAAACAGCACGCGAGAGAGACCTACGCTTGCGAACAACGACTGTCGGACCGCACCGAGATGATTTAAAAATTACTATCGACGGCAAGGACGTTCGCCATTTCGCGAGCCAGGGTCAACAACGCACAGTCGCGTTATCTTTGAAACTTGCCGAGCTTGAAATCTTTCGCGAAACAACCGGCGAGATGCCGGTCTTACTCCTCGATGATGTTTTCAGCGAACTCGATGTAGAGCGTCAGACTCGGCTCGTCAAAGCACTTTCAAAATGCCAGTCAATCGTAACCGCGGTGGACTTCGATAAGGCCGTGGCCGGTGTTAAAAAATTCAAAATCCGGAATGGTGCCGTGGCCACTTGATTCCTAAAAGAATGAAGAAGCAATACTAAGAATCAAATCGTACAACCACAGAGCCACATAGCTCCCGCTGAAAACCATGCCGTGAATATTGACGCCAACTTGCGTGAAGAGCCAGTTGACCGCCGCGAACAATATTGAAATCAGAGTGAAAATCACAATAAACTGCGCAAGACCGAATACTACTCCAAGAATACGATCTGCTCTGTTATAAAACTTTCTCCGCTCTTTTACCTGGTCGGATTTTTTTACAAGCTTGTGTAAAATGACTCGTATTGCAACAAAGATAATAACCGCAAGAGCTATAACTGAAATAATCCCGGTAAGTTCAATACTTGAACCAATCCACCCGGCAAGTATACGAAGAAATCCAATGGTATTCAGGAACGATGCCAGAGGAGCCGCCAAAAAGAACGAAATACCTATCGTCATAGGAATTTTCACAAGCATAACCATGCTCTTGACAAAGCCGCGGGCAAGGCCGAGAGCTACGAACAACAAAATCGCTAATCCAACAATGATATCTACTACCATGCTTTGATAATATAGGCAATTATCCAACATGTCAAAAGAAAAATGTGACACGTGTCACATTTTCCAAACTTCACTATTACTTTGCATTAAGGCGTTTCCGAAGAATCTCATCAACCGATACCAAATCATTAATATCAACAATATGTTTCCTGATGCGTATCAAGTCTTGTGGCGTAAAATAATCAATTGTAATCTTGCCTTTTTGGTTCGTGCCCTGAATATTGACCTTTGTAAGAAATATCGCCGTCAATTTTCGAGTGAGCTCTTTAAGTTCCAAACTTTGCTGCGGCTTGAACTGCTGAGCGAGGCTTCCTATCATCGGCTTCTTTGATTGAAGCATTTTTTCAAGGTCGCGAACGGAAAGACCATTCTTAACGCACTGACTTGCAAGTCGAATCGCCTTCGATTTATCAGAAACCGTCACAAGGCATCTTGCATGACCCGCGGAAAGTTTACCTTGCTCGACAAGCCCGATAACCTCGGTCGGCAAAGTCAACAACCGAAGGGTATGGGCGACAGCAGTACGACTCTTACCGATACGAACAGCCGCCTGCTCCTGTGTCAATTTGAAATCGCCAATAAGCTTCTCGATACCGCGAGCAAGTTCGATTTCGTTAAGGTCTTGGCGTTGGAGATTCTCGACAATTGCAACCTCAGCGATTTGCGATGGCGTAAAATTTCGAACCACGGCGGGAACCTTCCTAAGTCCCGCAATCTTGGCCGCTCGCCATCGACGCTCGCCCGCAACAATCATAAAACGGCTTCCCATCGGTACCAGGATAAGCGGTTGAATGATGCCACTTGTCCGAATACTGTCAGCAAGTTCTTGAAGCTTCTCGGCGTCAAATTCCTTGCGGGGCTGGCCCAGGTTGCTGTCTATCAGGGCAATATCAATTTCAAGGGGGTCTTTGGCCGAAGGCACCGCCGCGGGTGCTGATGACGCCACAGGGCGCCTTGTCGACGGTGTGGGCATTTCAAGCATGTCCTCGATTGCCGTCTTTGCCCCTGTATTTGTCGCAGCTTTTGTCGCCGTCTTGACCGAGGTCTTACGCGCCTCGATAGCCGCCTCTTCCTCGTCAAAGATTGACAGCAACGCACCCAGCCCTTTACCTAATCCTTTTGTAGTCATAGTCATTATCTCCTTCGCGTGTTTGAAAAAGTGTGACACGTGTCGCACTTAAAGTCAATCAAAGGATACAAGATTAAGCTACAAAATTGTGACACGTGTCACAATTGTTATATATTTATAACCATCCAGCCACCCACTCTATATTCTCGTCAAATACTCTTTCGTAAGGTCATAATAAGCAACCGCCCCTGCACACTTTCGGTCGTACAATGCAATCGGCAACCCATGCGACGGGGCCTCGGCAAGGCGAACGTTCCTTGGAATCTTCGTGCGAAAAACCTTTTTTCCGAAAAATTTAAGAACTTCATTAACAACTTGCTCGGTTAAAATCGAACGACTTGACACCATCGTAAAAATAACGCCATCAATGTCAAGGGTCGGATTAAGCCCATTCTTGCGAATAAGGCGCACCGTATTGACAAGCTGCGAGATACCTTCAAGGGCAAAGAACTCACATTGAATCGGAATAATTATCGCATCGGCGGCGGCAAGTGCGTTAACGGTAAGAAGTCCCAACGACGGCGGACAATCAATACAGATAAAATCATAACTCGCGCGCACCTTATTAAGAAGGTTGCCAAGAATCTTCTCCCGACCCGAACCCGTACGAACAAGTTCAATCTCCGCCCCAGCCAAATCATGCGTCGCCGGAATAATTTCAAGACCTTTCATCCGCGTAAGTTGAACAGATTCTGAAATATCGCACTGGTCACAAATAACATCGTAAATCGTTTTGGTATCTCCCTTCTTTTCAATACCAACCCCAGTAGAAGCGTTCCCCTGTGGGTCAACGTCAACAATAAGAACCTTTTTACCCATCTCGGAAAGATAAGCCGCCATATTGACGCAGGACGTAGTCTTACCAACACCGCCTTTCTGATTCGAAAACGCAATTATCCGTGCCATATATTTAAGTATAACATTTGCATAAAATATTTACAAGATATTCGACAAACATATTTTGATTTGACTTGGAAGTTCTGCATAGATTATAATAAGTATTCAAAAAGGAGAAACACCTGGTGGACGAAATCATGGAGATAATCACGCAATACCTCGGTTATGTAATGTGGGGCATCCTCGCGATTTTTGTGGTTACAGTCATCATCGGTATGATTTGGGGAATGGCTCGCGGGTGGAAGCGAACTTTGAAACGAATGCTTGTTGTGCTTCCAATGTTCATAGTTGCGATATTTTTGGCGCCACTGATTTCTTATCTTGTGATGATATCACCGCTTGGAACGATGCTTAAAGATTGGGTATACGGCATCCTGGGCATGGGCGACGACGCAACATTCAACGCGTTATTGGTGGTTGACGGCCTCGAAGCCTTCATCTGGGGAATCCCGCTCATCTTGGTCAACGTCATCATCTTCTATAT
>Ga0131853_10013824_pt1 | contig 14799 bp, 4 predicted proteins | sample TergutLab28metaG_FD_92764 | JGI IMG/M metagenome (GOLD analysis project Ga0131853, IMG submission 92764) | Labiotermes labralis P1 segment gut microbial communities from Petit-Saut dam, French Guiana - Lab288 P1 (version 2) (version 2) | ecosystem: Host-associated > Arthropoda: Insects >... | reverse complement strand
TAAAAAATCTTCTTTTGATAAAAGCCAACAACAAGGTGCAATATTTTTTAAATTTATTTGATAAAGTACTCTACATGTTTTGGACAGGTCCACGGTCCATCATCAGCAGTATCTCAACACTTTATACATGCAATAGGTATTTGCCATGCTAGTGCTGTTGGAGTCTGCTAGCATGGTCCTAACCATGCTAGCAGACTCCAACAGCACTAGCATGGCAAATACCTATTGCATGTATACAGTGATGAGATACTCCTGATGATGGACAGTGGACCTGTCTGAAATAAGTATAGAGTACTTTATCAAATAAATTTGAAAAATAGTGCATCTTGTTGGCTTTTATATAAGAATATACCACAATGCACAGTCCACTGAATATCAAATTCACCAATGCCAAACAAGTATAAAAAATCTCTAAGCATTCATTTATCAGAGAAGGGATCACAAGTTGAAAAACAACAGTAGAAATAGTTCTGTATGAAACTGTCTGTTTATCCACCACAAAGTCAAAGGTAGAACTTAAAGATGTAACTTAACAATCTATCTCATTCCCAGTGTTTTGGTTGCTACATTCACTTCCAAATTTTTTTAATGTATTCCCATTCCAAACTCAATTACTTTGCATTTTGAATATACCTATCAATTTATGGTTCAGTTACTTGTATTAGAAAAGAAGTATATCGCAGTTTGCAACTATAGTACATGACAGGATGCGGTATATAACACTTGTCTCTCAGTCTGATGCACAATGAACATGGAAATTAAGTTTATCCCCCTGTATGACATAACATAACATAACATTCTTCACTTTATCAAATTATTTTATATTCTTACAGAGTCTAGGGAATGCTGAGGAATCCAAACTCAATGCAAAACTTTATTCTAACAGATACAAACTTTGTAATTCTTAAAGACATATTGCCATAGTTCTTTTTAATGATAAATTTAAGTTTGAAATTTCTGCTAGTTTTTATAGGTCATATCTACATTCCATGCTTACAGTGACATCTCATATGCTAACGTCAGTGCATTCACCAGTGTTTCCACTCCAGCCAAAAATGCAGTTGTTAATGGTGTGACCACTGAAGGTAACGTTTTCAACATCACTACAACACAAGATGAGACAAAAAGAATAATGGTTTCTAGCATGCTGAATATAATTAACGTCACTAAGGAAACTAATCTTCATAATATTTTACACAACACCAGTAATACATTTTACAGTGAGAAGCCAGTTAACACCTCTGAATACATTCATGCTACTGTATTAGAACATACAACCAGATTGGATGACACCATTATGATCATGAATGTTAGAAATACATCAGAACTTAACGTAACTGAACCCAATTACAACATGGACAACAGCACTTTAAACACATTTGTAACTTTGAACATGATGATAAACAATGTTAGCAAAGCTGAGAACAATAATACTTTTATTCTCTTCCCCACTTCAGGACAAAATGAGAAAGGCAATTCAAATGTAAGATACCAGAACTCCACAAACTATAATACACTTACTTCAACTGGCAGCAAATACAACATTACAGTATATGATAACCGTCTGGGTAGTAATCATTTAAATTCAAACACACAAAAAAATGGTACCATTGATAAAAACACTGCCAGTGAAAACATAAAATATATTACAGAAAAAAATAAGACGACAGATACCAGTACCACTTTGCAAACAGACAGGACTGTCCACATTACAGAAAAGAATGTGCTCAGCAATATGAATTTCATTACAAATTTGGAGTTGAACACTGATGAGCCAAGTGATGTAGTAACTATCACCACTCAGAATGATGTGAATACAGATTCACATATTGAATCGTATGAAGAAACTACAGAAGCTGGGAAAACTGTGTATGAATTGACTTCTGACCCCACCTTTACTGAATCTTACATGCCATCTACTGTTACTACCGAAAATGAGGATGACTGGACCTTCATTGAAGAAGAGGAAGATGGTGAATTCCCTCTGATAGAGATGCCATCACTAGCCAGTGATTCAATGGCATTGAAAGAACTTCCCCGACCAATGGTACTGGAGGATGAAGTATCATGTGAGGATTGGTGTCATATGTCAAGTGGTAAGTCAAAACCAAAATGAATGGTGTGAGAAAAATATGTATCTCTGTCATAAATGGATGATAGAAATTTTTCTGTTGGACGGAAGTGAAGATGAATATATGGACTAAAAATATCATGAATGAAGAGAATGGTGATCCTTCTGGAAACTGTATGATTAGGTAATAGGATGTATAACCTGTTACAACCAGCATAACAAGTACAAAGTAAATGATTTAATTTACGTGAAAGTAAAATCCTAAAAGTGTAGTTTATTTTTATTTATGATGGTGAACTCTTTTGACAGTGCTGGCCATTGTCAGGCAGTTCTATGTAAAGAATTGTGTGAACTGTTTCACAGACTTTTGTATTTGTTATTTCAGGCCTTAATCTATTTGAATGTGTGTAGAAACATATGCATAAGTGAATTAAGGAATTTGTTCTCTTGGCATATCCACTAATTGTGATGAACATTAATTATTTACTTCATACTTCATATGCATTTTCTGCCCTGTTCCTCTGAAACATATTCAACCATGTGCCACACTGCACGGTGTTATAAACCAGAAGACAAAAATGTGGTATTTACATAGATCGCAAATTTTTAAAATCTTGTATATTTCCAGACGACAAAAGGAGGGCTTCATAATTATTACTGCTGCTGCAAAATATATCACTAGAAAATGTGAGGTTAAGTAGTGCTATATACATTATATTATTACTTAGGTTTAAAAGCTGACATGCCGTATTTTCATAAAATGTGTGGGAAAACATTGTTTTGCAGTGCAGTTAAACATGAATAAACATAACTCAGTGTGAATTCATTATTAAGTAATTGCCCCAGTCGATACTTCATAATACAGATAATATCTCAGGTATAATTATGCATGGAATTGACGTAAAGTTAACAAAGTCTTTTCAAATTGACTGCTTAGTTGCATTATGAGTCTCTTTAACGTCATATAAATTATCCCCCAGTCCCTTGCTCAAATAGCAATAAAAATTTCCTTCTCCAGAAAATTGAGCATTTTGAGCAATGAAATGTAATAAATTTGTTTCACATTCATGACTTTATTCGACTGTGTCTTCAGGTCATGATTGTCATTAAATTCACAGCCATTTCATTCTGTCATTAATGTAATATATTTTGATTTCAGATAAAACAAATATGTGTTTACTGATCATGAACATGGTAATGAACATTAGGATTTCACAGTAGGCACAAAGTATTGTCAACATTATCATTTTGTCAAGACAGACTCTGTACCATGTAATTAGTTTTGTATTTTTATTTATTGCGATATTTCGAAAGGTTAGGTGTACAAAGAAGAAGTTGACAGTTTATTTTATAAGAATAATATTGCAAACTAATGCATGAGCAATTCTGGCTGTGAAGAAAGTTTTCCTATATTGCACTGATTTTTTAATGTAAAAGTAAAATCCCACCGAATATAACAAGAGAGCTAACCAGAATGTCTTTCAACATAATATTATGACATTGTAATTACAAGATCTCACAGTTTTGGTGCGACTGATAAGCAAACAAACTATCCACATATTCAAATAGGCACATGCAGTGCTTTCAGTCTAGTTGTACATAGCAGTAAGCAGAACTAGCACATTTTAAGGAGGGAAAGTTTGGTTACAAAAGGGCTTACAGTTGTCACTCTTGTTTTGTTACTACTGCCACCCTTTTTGCTAGAAGAAGGCACTGTAATATATGTGTGTGTATTTACATACCAGTGTATGTGTACATATGTGTGTCACATTTTCTGTTACTTACTGGATCCTAATTTTAACCAGATGTAATATTCTTGATGTCTTCCTCTGCCAGTCAGCAGTTTGTTATTATTTGCAGTCATGTAAGTGCTGGTCTTCAAGATTTTAACCAGGGAATGTAACTTCAGGTTTCACTATTCATATGATTAGGAATGATTTTAGTATCGGACTATTGGTTTCAAGACAGTATACCTAGTTCTGTACCATCTCATTCACCACACATTTTTGGAAAAAGAATTTGTTATGCTCCTTTTGGCACTCAGTACTTCTTGTCGGCCATCTTAGTGCATCCATGTCACACAATTTTGTACAAACTTTCAAACACAAGATTTATCTTCTGTAAGGTTAAAGTCTTCAGACTACTTACACCAGATTTTTGTAAGTTTCTTCAGTGCTGAAATATTTGGTTTTGTTCAGTACAAAGAGTTCTTAAAATGTTTACCAGGTGGTACAATTCTATAAAATCTATTTGATAAATTATTTTGTTTCTTATAATATACACTTTCTTTTACAGTTTTATCTGCAATAGATCGCATTTTATTTATATACAAATGGGTTAATGTTGTGAAAGTGGTATTGAAGGTCAATATACTGGCAAAAAAGTTCAGATACACTTAACAGAAGACAAATTTCAGACAAATTAATTAAAAGCATTGCAGTCGGTGTCCTTTATATGTGTTGGGTACTGAATCACAAAAGGACAGTTTTAAGTGCATTATGTTTGTCAGGTTTAATTTGCCATAAATATGAATCTAGAGCATTTTTTTAAATATTTTTAAAAGTACCATTGCAATAAAAACATCAACTTCTCTTGTTCAATTTTGGATACACTGAGTTTACTTGCTTGTCCGCAGCATGTGGGAGATTATTTTGGGAATTAGTAGAAACTGATAATGGTGTAAGTGATGCGTAATTTTTTTTTTTTTTTGTTATACAAAGTTTTTCAACTCTGGTTCTTGTCAAAATGTCAATATCATTGTGCATTATACAAACATAAGTCTGAACTTGTAGTATATAATTTGTACCAACAAATGCACATTATGTACGTAAAAATAATAAGTCCGAACATTGAAGGATAATTTTACATTTTCTGGTTGGAGTTGGAATGAACATAGAGCACAAGCTTTAACAAGGGTGACTAAGCAATGATATTATGGTGTGGGAGCAAAATTTGAAACGCAACTTTAGATGCAAACATGTTGTGGTAATAATGTTGACATTTGGCTGACTTCTCTGAATATATTAGGTTAAACCGTGGCTTGCAAAAGCTACTTCTTGTTTCGAATAAAACAATTACAATTATACGACAGTTCCCTTAACAGGATATTCAACTGATACAAGACCGATTGCAGACTATGACAATGACAGAAACTACTGGCAACCAAGACGTATGAATCTGAGGTGACAGCAAATCGTGAGAATGGTGGTTCTGGGTTTTTATGTCCTGTAGTGTTATGCTTGAAGTGGTGGCATAAAAACTCAGCAAGCAATCATTTGAGTAACATCTGCTGTGAAAGCCTGAGAACTTATAATTGCAGAGAAATTTAAATAATTTTTACCATCAAATTAAAATTTGTAATTATAATTATAAACTAAAAGAAAAGAATTTATATAAACAACAGACAACTTTTATGGTTATGGTTCCATGCATTGCTGATCTGTATTAATAATTGTCCAATGAGAAGCAACACAAAGCAGTCTATTTATTATTCTGCAAATTCACTGTACATGTTTCGGGTGTCAACCACACACATCATGAGTACACAAAACTGTAACTACAGCCTCCAGTACTGGTCATATTTTCTGTGCAGCTTTGATCAGTACCGGAGGCTGTAGTTACAGTTTTGTGTACTCCTGATGATGGGTGTGGTACACCCATAACACATAAAGTGAACTTGCAGAATAATAAATAGACTGCTTTGTGTTGCATCCTGTTGGACAATTATTGATATAAAACACACAACTTATTGACAACAAACTAGTACAGTATACAGTCAGGTCATTATGAGACCAGTGGTACTAGAGATAACCGTAGAAATGCAGGTATACATTGAAATTCTGACAAACCAGAAAACAATTAAAGGACTCAATGACTTTCTAGAAACAAAGATACTCTAACCTGCCCTGACTTTGTAGCTGTAACATGCATCTGGAAAACACTGTACAATGGACTTTTGACCAGACACTCAGAACACAGTGACAGAAGGAATAAGACATGTGACAGATTCTCAAAATCTTGGTGAGAAACTAAGGGCTGTGAAATTATAATAAAAAATTATAAAATTATATAAAATGATAATTATATATATTATATAATTATATAAAATTATAATAAAATAAATAATTCCATGATTACCAGAGAACCAAAACACTAACTTGGCCTGAGAAATGTAAGACTTTGAAACTGCAGCATTGACATACATGTGACTGACATGCACTGACTATAAAACAGAGTTATGACTGAAGTTTTACAAGACATGCAATATATCGAAAACACACGAGACTGTGTGAAAATGACTGAAATGTAAAGGAGGAAAATAATGACAACTTGACAGAAATATTTATGTTACAAATCCGTGAAAATGAAAGTGAAGTGGCAGAAGGGGATACTCCAAGACAATAGAAGAAATATCAATATAAATATCAATATCAAATATATGTCCAAAGACTTACAAGACATGTAATACAAGTTTAAGACAACTGTGTGGCATTTACTTAATTCCAAAGAGAAGAAAACAAAGACATATGTGCAAAAATATTTGTGTGAAAAATAGATGACAATAAAATAAGACTGACAAGACACAATTCTTTTAAGATATTAAAAAACTGATGTTTGTTGGACCGTGTATCATTTTGATAACTGAAGAATAAGAATCAACTAGATGCCACTCGTTATTTTATTGTACTTCTTATAGGCTCAACATGTTTCAGGCACTACTCTGCCCATCATCAGGAGCTCACAACTATAATTTTGCTTACCATATTGGTCTTTTGTTCTTGGTTTGCTGTAGGTTGGAGGTTAGGTGCAGTTAGCCCGGACACTACTCCAGCCTACCCACACTACTATGCCCATCATCAGGAGCTCGCGACTATAATGTTGATTACCATATTGGTCGTTTCGTTCTTGGTTTGCTGTAAGTTGGAGGTTAGGTGCGGTTAGGTTGGAGTAGTGTCCGGGCTGCAGGCTATAGCTGTAGCCTGCAGCTCGGACACTACTCCAGCCTAACTGCACCTAACCTCCAACCCACATCAAACCAAGAACAAAACGACCAATATGGTAAGCAACATTATAGTTGTGAGCTCCTGATGATGGGCATAGGAGTGCCCGAAACATGTTGAGCCTATAAGAAGTAAAACAAAATAATAAGTGGCATCTAGTTGGTTTTTATTCTTCAGTTATATTAACCCTTACCCTGCTAACGTGGAGAAAATGGTGAGCTCCTAATAATGCCAGCAAATGGCAGATGGGATTTAATTTGGCGTTTAAAGGGTAAAAAACATTTGGATGACTTCAATGTTACAACAGTATCACATCGTTGACAAACTCTGACCATAGAATTAACACATAAACAGACACTGGAAAGACAATCAGTGTAACTTTTGAATTACAGGCTGGAGTCTGTGGACTGACTCCATTGCAAATTGACATAGCATGACGAAACGTTTTGCCACAACCTCTGAGTGCAACATCAAGGACTGTGAAACTAAATGAGAGAAAAAAAAACAGTAACACAATGAAGAAAGGACAATAAAGTACTTGTGAAAATAAACTAAGACTAATAGATGAGACAGTGGTACAAGTGACATAACTTGCATTTATATGAATAAGCAGACACAGTAGAATTTAACTGAGACAGTACAGACTAATGGCTTGACAATGACAAAAAAGAATTTTAAAATTAATCTAGGACTAGTGACAATAGGACATACTACATTTGAATGAAAAAAGAAGAGTCGGGAGCTGTTAGGATAAGAAAAAATATCGATGCGGCATAACATAAAGTGTATCGTGGAAACAAAATGACTAATAAGAACGATGGTTAAACTAGACTGACACAACTGGCACACTCTTGGGCAACAAAGACAGACCTAAGAAACTGAACAGTTTGACAATGGATGGGGTAGCTGAAATGAGACCAAGTTATTGAAACAATAACAGCACTTAAATGTCAACCAGAGACTGTATGATGATGACGGACAGTAATTATTGTGCTAAAAAAAATAGTGATGTTTGAATGACAGCAAAACGTTTCTGTAGTTGGACTGAGATGTAACACACAATACTAAATTGAACCATGCGCAGTACCTGAATGACAATATAGCAACTACTGAACTGAAAAGAATACAAAAGACAGAAAAAACTGCAACAGTCCAACACATCAGAACTGATTCCCTAACTCAAGATTGAAGTAAAGAATAGTGAAAGTAACAGCTGAGTGACAGTACATATCAATGAAATTAATTGAAACAGGTGGGTAAAACTATAACATGACAGAATTACAAACTAGGACTGGCTGACTTGCTGACAGTTTAGCTGAATGACTGCCTCGTTGATTGGTTGGCTGACTGACTGACTGAATGACTGATTGGCTAATTGACTAGCTGCCTGGCTGACTGGCTGAAGGACTGCCAGATTGATTGTTTGGCTGACTGACTGGTTGGCTGATTGACTAACTGCCTGGCTGCCTGGCTTAAAGACTGCCTGATTGATTTATTGATTGGCTGACTGACTGATTGGCTCATTGACTAGCTGCCTGGCTGACTGGCTGAAGGGCTGCTACATTGATTGTTTGACTGACTGACTGGTTGGCTGATTGACTAACTGCCTGGCTGACTGACTGAAATACTGCCTGATTGATTTATTGATTGGCTGACTGACTGATTGGTTGATTGATTGGCTGACTGGCTGAAGGACTGCCAGATTGATTGTTTGGCTGACTGACTGGTTGGCTGATTGACTAACTGCCTGGCTGACTGGCTGAAAGACTGCCTGATTGATTCATTGGCTGACTGACTGACTGGTTGGCTGATTGACTAGCTTCCTGGCTGACTGCCTGAAGGACTGCTGGATTGATTGTTTGGCTGACTGGCTGAAAGACTGCCTGATTGATTGATTGATTGACTGGCTGACTGGTTGGCTGATTGACTAGATGCCTGGCTGACTGGCTAAAGCACTGCCTAATTGATTGGTTGGCTGACTGACTGGTTGGCTAATTGACTAGCTGCCTGGCTGACTGGCTGAAGGACTGCCTAATTGATTGGTTGGCTGACTGACTGGTTGGCTAACTTATAGGTTGGCTGATTGACTAGCTGCCTGGCTGACTGGCTGAGGGAATGCCTGATTGATTGGTTGGCTGACTGACTGGTTGACTGAATGACTAGCTGGCTTTTTGGCTGGCTGGCTGATTGACTGACTGACTAGTTAGTTGAATGACTGGCTGTTTTCCTGACTGATTGGTGGACTGAGTGGCTGAATGACTAACTGGCTGACTGCCCAAATGACAAGTGGCTAAATGGCTGAGTAGCTAACATGTGGGGTCAGTAGTTATCTGGCTGCTGGCTGGGTGCTGACTGGTTGGATGATTGACTGACTAGCTGGCTGACTGACTAATTGGTGACTGTGTAACTGGCCGACTGACTGAGTTGTTGACTTGGAATTGTCAGAGACAACTTTATCTCTGACAGTTATAGGTACTGAAAATATTGCAGCACTGGATATAGTTCACAGGGGTTTCTGAATATGTCACTTGTCTTAGTATACCAAAAAGAATGCAGCATTTTGGAATCCGGATATTTCTCTCCTGAAGTGAAGAGATGGGGAGTTACCTACTGAGGGGTGTCTACTAGACCAAGATAAACTCAGTCACTAAACTTACCAAGATAACAGACAACATCAGTGACAGCAGTAATACTTAAGGTACCCTTAAACTGAACGGACCTGGCTTTTTTTAGTACAGAAGCTATTCATACAAAATATGAATGGCACTGCAGCTGATCTTTTAGACAAGTGATTTAGGTTAGAGATATGCTACAATGTGACATTGACAATGTCTGATCTTTCTTTACTGTGAACAGATTACAAAATGACTGACTTAGCAGTGGCAACTGTAGATCTCCTTATGCTGTGAAGACAAGGTTGAAACACGTATTGTAGACAAGACTTTGATAAGTGATTCCTTCAGGTATGACGACTTCCTACAAACAGACTTTATAACATTATAGGTTACAGTGTTGTAATTGTAATTGTAATTTATTTGCGTTCTATAAATCCAAATTAGGATACAATCCTGTGGATATAGACATTGTCACTTACATACTGATATAATATACATGGAGTTGGAAGAATCTTAGCTATAAATAAAGTACAGCATTAAAGTACTTGAATCTAATTGTTCATTTAAATTTCAATGGAACGTCTCCGATAATTAAAATATTCCTTACTATTATAAAAGGAATTTGCAAGTAAAAACCTCTATAAAGCATTCCGAAACGGTAATATATCATTGGCTAAGTCTTTGATTTCGTGAGGAAGGTTGTTAAAAATTTTAATTGTCGAGTAGAACACTGCCTTTTGAAACTTTGTTAGATTAGCTGTGGGTGGATGCAAGTTGGTTTTAAATCTTGTGTCAGTACTGTGGATCAGAATGTTTGTATAAAACAAATGTTGGTTTTTTATAACAAATATTGGTATTGAGAAGATATATTGAGAATGTAATGGTAGTATTTCTAATTTTTTGAACAGTTCCCTACATGAATCTCTCATTCTTGAATTTGTAATGATTCTAATCACTCTTTTTTGGGTTTTGAAAATCTTATCACTATATGGTTGATTTCCCCCCCCAAAATTATCCCGTAACTTATGATTGAATGTATGTATGCAAAATAGACCATTCTCATTATAGCTTGTAGCGTTCGAATTACAAAGCATGCTGTATTTAATGCAACAAAAGATACGTGACTTTACAGTAGCACCAGTGGATTTTTATGTGACATACGTATTGGTTTGACGTGCATTATGATGCTAAAGTACAGACAATATACAAACATGTATTATGACATGACATTAATGCGCCAGTCTTTGTGTTATGGATGGGAAAATAAGCATTGTGATGTGCGAGCAGGGTCAGTAGTGTTCTTGGTAATGTAAAGATAACTTTAAAGTGTGGAGGATGGTGCTACACTAGCAACAGATGGTCATTTGTTGGAAGGTTACTAAGCGTAATGACTTGCCAGTAGTAACGGCAAAGTTCATGACATAATCGTAAGTTGTAATTACAAAATATGATGAAAAAATGTACAGAGTTGATTTACTGTTATGAATAAGGACATTTCATTACATATAATTTGCTAGTAAAAAAAAAAAAAGTATTAAGAAGAGATATTATGACATAAGTGTACAGACAGGTGATTGTTTACTAAGGAAAAATCATGCAGGTGAATACAAGCTGAAGGAGTTTGAGTACAGGGCAGTAATGATAGGGTCTCAATCTAAACTGGAAGAAGTGCCAGGACATAGGAGAAATTTGTATAATTGAAGACTTAAGAGTTTATCCTGCTTGCCAAATGTTATCATAATTATAGGAACACTGAGGTGGGTGGGAATTTAGCTGGCATGGAAGAGAAGTGCATACTAAGTTTGAATAAGAAAACATGAAGGAAGGAGAAAACTTAATGGAAGACCTTGACGTAGATGAGAGGATGTTCCTGACATTGTAAGAAAGACAGAAGATGGTATTGACTGGATTCCTGTTTTTCAGGACAGAGACTAGAAATGGACTGTTGTGAATGTGGTAATGAACATGTGGGTTCCCTAAAATGCGAGTAATTTCTTGACTATATTAACAACTCTTTTCTGCTTGAGATGACTGCTTCTTGATTGATTTATTTATCTAAGAGAAGCAATTTTCCATAACAGTACTGAAGTTTCTTTCTGTGTGAAGAAAGCAAAACGATTACTAGCCTGACAGTGTTTGCACTTTAATTATGGTGTAAAAGAGTTTGACACTAAAATTAATTGCAATGGACTCTGACATTTCTGATTTAACATAAGATAGTTCTGTAATGACAAGACAAAATATAACCCTTACAATGATCCAGTACAGTAAAGTAGACAGCAGCCATTACTAACATGTGAGGGCAAGTAAGAAAATTAATTAGTGTATTACCTTAGTAATTAACCAACTTAATCCACAAATTCTTGTTTTATAATAAGTTAATTATATTCCTGTACATGTTTCAAGCACTGTTGTGCTCATCATCAGGAGCTCAAAATTGTATTATACAGCATCTGTTATCGTCACACTCTGTAGGTGGCCGTCTGGCCTGACGGCCACCTACAGAGTGTGACGATAACAGATGCTGTATAATACAATTTGACCTCCTCATGATGAGCACAACAGTGCTCGAAACATGTAGAGGCATATAATAAACTTATTGTAAAACAAGAATTTGTGCATTAAGTTGGTTAATTACTAAGATTATACTGAGATGCAAGGTCAGCAAAACATTTTAAAAAATCATAATTTGTGTGCGTAAGATATATGTTTTCATGTGTTTTTAAATTACATTACACTACAAAAATAACAGACGTCATCATTGTGCCATGAACAAATGTTGCAATCACTATGTTGCATCACTACAAGAGAAAAGTACTTTGGGAGACACAAATGAGCTAACAATGTAATACTGTATACTTATATATCTGTGACATGACATTATAGACATAACAGCCGATTTATTTACAAGACTGAGACATCAGTAATTTCTTATTGTTATTAAAATGCAATACAATGGGATGGAAATGAGACAAACAGTGAATGATTGATTGTAAATGTGACTTCTCATACATCTAACTTAATTTGATTTGAAAAAGGTAGCATTCATTTGGCAGTGTTAATGATAGTATGATTTGGTGACTCTGTACAGACTGATGAGCAGGGTTCAATACCCAGCACAGACAGGAATATTTTCTTCTGTACTGCCATTTCCAAACAGAATCTGAGACATACCCAGACTCCTATCCAGCAAATGTCATGAATAAACTGGTGCAAGTATGGAGACAGCTACTCTCACCTCCATCTAGCACTGAGATAAGGAAAGCTTTGCACTTTCCCTACATATCTGCATACGTTTTCATTGTGTTTTTAGACAAATGGACAATTTCACATTTTCATTGTGTTTCTAGACGAATGGACAACTTTACGTTTTCATTGTGTTTTTAGACAAATGGACAATTTTACATTTTCATTGTGTTTTTAAACGAATGGACAACTTTACGTTTCATTGTGTTTTTAGACAAATGGACAACTTTACATTTTCAATGTGTTTTAGACAAATGGACAACTTTACGTTTTCATTGTGTTTTTAGACAAATGGACAACTTTACATTTTCATTGTGTTTTTAGACAAATGGACAACTTTACGTTTTCATTGTGTTTTTAGACAAATGGACAACTTTACATTTTTAATGTGCTTTTAGACAAATGGGCAAATAATTTTCATTGTGTTTTTAGACAAATGGACAACTTTACGTTTTCATTGTGTTTTTAGACAAATGGACAACTTTACATTTTCAATGTGTTTTTTGACAAATGGACAACTAGATTTTATTTGTGTTTTTAGACAAATGAGCAAATTTATATTTTCATCGTGTTTTTAGACAAATGGAAAACTTTACATTTTCATTGTGTTTTTAGAAAAATGGACAACTTTACGTTTTAATTGTGTTTTTAGACGAATGGACAACTTTATATTTTTATTGTGTTTTAAGACAAATGTACAATTTTACATTTTCATTGTATTTTTAGACAAATGAACAACTTTACATTTTCATTGTGTTTTTAGATGAATGGACAAGTTTACGTTCTTTTGTGTTTTAAGACGAATGGACAATTTTACATTTTTATTGTGTTTTTAGACAAATGGACAACTTTACATTTTCATTGTGATTTTAGACAAATGGACAATTTTACATTTTCATTGTGTTTTTAGACGAATGGACAAATTTACATTTTCAATGTGCTTTTAGACAAATGGACAATTAAATTTTCATGGTGTGTTTAGACAAATGGACAACTTTGTATTTTGATCGTGTTTTTAGACAAATGGACATCTTTACGTTTTCATTGTGTTTTTAGACAAATGGACAGCTTTTCATTTTCAATGTGTTTTTAGACAGATGAACAAATAAATTTTCATTGTGTTTTTAGACAAATGGGCAACTTTATATTTTCAATGTGCTTTTAGACAAATGGACAACTTTACGTTTTCATTGTGTTTTTAGACAAATGGACAACTTTACATTTTCAATGTGTTTTTAGACAAATGGACAACTACATTTTCATTGTGTTTTTAGACAAATGGACAACTGTACATTTTCATTGTGTTTTAGACAAATGGACAACTGTACATTTTCATTGTGTTTTAGTCAAATGGACAACTTTACATTTTCTTTGTGTTTTTAGACAAACGGACAACTTTACATTTTCATTGTGTTTTTAGACAAATGGACAACTTTGCATTTACAATAATGACAGTTTCTTTGATTCTAAAGGGCCAAGCACTATAATTCAAAACTGTATATTTTCCATATTGCCAAATATTTTCAAAGAAAATTGTAAGCATATACTGGGACATGACATTAAAAGATTTACTCTGAATTACATCATTTAACCTTGACTCTGAAGTGACACTGAAAACATTTACTTTTCTCACTAGTGAATTCTCTGTGGCCTGACTTAGCATCAGTAATTTACAAATGTTGGGACCCTAGTGACACACACACACACACATTTGACTTCAATATCACATGACAGATTGTGTAAATTAAGATGACCCAACACTGACATACTTGTTAAACTGAAGAGTTGTACGTACCTCAGTTGTACAACACACATGACAGAGCATCACTTGTTGTAGTACCAGTTTTCCTTACAATAACTCCATTTG
>Ga0131853_10013823_pt1 | contig 14799 bp, 12 predicted proteins | sample TergutLab28metaG_FD_92764 | JGI IMG/M metagenome (GOLD analysis project Ga0131853, IMG submission 92764) | Labiotermes labralis P1 segment gut microbial communities from Petit-Saut dam, French Guiana - Lab288 P1 (version 2) (version 2) | ecosystem: Host-associated > Arthropoda: Insects >... | reverse complement strand
CCGCTGGTCGCGTCGACCTGAACGGGCAATGCGGCGAGCGTCGCGGAAGGAATCACGGACGCGTAAAGACGCAGCCCAAAGGAACCCGTGTCGAGCAAGACGTTGTCGACCGTGGTGCAACTCTTCTGCGCGCTGCTGTTGGGCTGGCAGATCGTCACGCTCACGAGCGGAAAATTTCGCACCGACGACGCCGACGACACGACCACCGGAATCGTGTTGCCGATTTTCGCGGTCGAACCGCCGCCAGCCGTGGTGGTGTCCGTGGTGCCGGGGTCCGACGTGTTGGTGGTATGTGTCGGCGGGGGTGAGGGCTGGAGCGGGGGCGGCGTATCAGCAGGATCCCGGGAAAACGAAGGATCTGAACCGACGCTGACCGAACCGGTCTCGTCGGCGACCGAACCAGTGCCGATGGCGACCGCACCGTGGGTATCCGAACCAGTGTTGCCCGAACCGCTACTGCCCGCCCCCGTCGAATTCGTATTCCCCGGGCTCCCCGACGTATTTCCGTTCGTGGTCGAGCCGCTGTTCGACGCGGTCGATGTCTTACCCGCCGATGTATTGCTGGTCGCCGACGACGTGCTGTCGGCCGTGCCGCCATCGCTACCACCGCCGCCGCAAGCGGCGAGCATCAGGCCAAGACACAACGCCGAGGCCAGAGAGATCTTGCGCATCATGAATTCCCCGCTTACTGGATCTGATCGGTCGTGAAACCCTGGGGCAGCGCGGCAGGCAGCCACGCGCGGCCGGTCAGCGCGCCCATGTGCCCGCCCGACTCCACGACGAGCCCCGACTCGAACACCGCCACGGGCCCATATCCGCCGCCGCGCGCGGCATGCGCCGCCGCGAGGCCTTTTTGCCATTCAGGGAAATAGCTGCCGAGCAATGTGTCGAACGACGCCACGCGCGGCCCGTGCCATGACACCGCGAACACGGTGCCGTTGCTGCCGATGTATTCCCGGATCACGGTGCCGTTATCCTGGGTCGCCGTGTTCACGGTCCATGGCGCCGTAGCGACGCCGCTCGCGGCCATCATGCGCGTCGCGGGTGTTGGGGTGCTACGCACGCCGTGATACGACGGCGCGCCGCCCAAGGCAGCCCACGCCGGTGCGACCGCACAAAGTGCCACGACGCCGACGAGAATCAGTTTCATTTTCACGTTGCAGTCCTGATCGTTTACAGGAGAAATGCTGCGGCCCATGCGCAGCGCGTCGTGAGTCTACCGGTCTCGTACGCACGCTTTTCACGCGTCCTTTCGAAAAGACTGTTCGCCTTTATTCGGCCACATATTCGGGATAAGAGAATCGCTGTAACGCCTTATGCCACAGGCATCACACGCAGGAATTCGATAACTGCCTGGCACGCCGGGCAGCATGGGAAAATGCACCGCACGTCATTGACTGACGCCCCTTGCGCACGCTATCGCACGCCATGTTAAGAATGTTCCGATAGCGAATTTCCTGGCAGTAAAAGCAAACGGGATAACGCCGCCGCCCATAGATCGAGCCCCAATAAATTGCCGAGACGCCAAACGGTTTTGTAACAAGTCGAAAGAACCGTGCAATTCGCGTAATTGCATTGGTCTGTGCAATGCCTTAGCGTTCGATAATCCGTAGGTGGGCGCAGCCGCGTCCCGCCTGTCTCATCTGGAGATCGTTGTGAAAAGATCGAAACTTCTGCTCGGGGCCGCCGTGACTGCCATCGCGTGCGCGAGCGGCGCGGCCCATGCGGCCCGCGTCTTCGTGGGCGTGGGCGGTCCGATGTACTACCCCGTCGTCCCGGCGCCGTACTATTACGGGCCGCCCGCCGTCATCGTCGCGCCGCCGCCGGCGCCCGACTACATCGAGCAGGACCCGTCGCAGTCCGCCCCGGCCCAGTCGGGCGCGCAGGGCCCCATGGGCACGAGCCAGGGGGACACGTGGTACTACTGCGAAGCGTCGAAGACGTACTATCCGTATGTGAAGGAGTGCGAGTCCGGCTGGCGCGCGGTTCCCGCCCAACCCGCTCCTGCACAGTAAAAACTTTTTCCCGATCCGATCGAGGCTCAAATGAAAACCACCTACCTCGCGGTACTCGCCTCAGCGGGGCTGCTGAGCGCATGCGCGGTCGTCCCTACGGGGCCGAGCGTGATGGCGCTGCCGGGCACCGGCAAGACCTTCAATCAGTTCCAGAACGATGACGCGATGTGCCGCTCCTTCGCCTTCCGTCAGGTGGGCGGCCAGTCGACCAATGACCAGGCCACCGCCTCGGCACTGGGCAGCGCAGCCATCGGCACCGCGCTCGGCGCCGCCGCCGGCGCGGCGTTCGGCGGCGGCCGCGGTGCGGCCGTCGGCGCGGGCGCAGGCCTGCTCGCGGGCAGCACCGTCGGCATGAGCAACGCCCAGGGCTCGCAGTGGGACATCCAGCGTCGCTTCGACTACGCCTATCTGCAATGTATGTACGCACAAGGCAACCGTATCCCGATGCAAGGCCGCATGATCATGTCGCCGCCGGCACAAAGCGGCCCGCCCCAGCAATTCATGCCCCCGCCGCCCCCGGGATCGCCGCCGCCTCCGGGATGGTAAGCACGCCAGGATTCTGAGCCACCCGGCTTTGGAACCCGGCTTTGGAACCCGGCTTTGGAACCCGGCTTTGGAACCCGTCTTCGCAACCGTGGCCGCAAGGCCCGGTTGCGAATCGGCCCGCAAACGACATAGCACCACAGAAAAACCGTGAGCCGGTGCAGTGCATTACCCCAATCGTTTCGTCCGCGACAATTAATTAGTTATCCATAATCATTGAGCGTGACGGGGAGGGGGCACCCACCATCGGATGCCCCCTCCCCGTCATAAACAACCGCTCTAGCGGGACTGGCGACTACCGTTCGCAGACGGTTGCCATGACACCGTGCGTGCCGCGCCCGCCTGTTGCCCCGTCGACGTCATTGTCGCACGAGGCTGTCTCCTGTCCTGCACCCGCTCGTGCGGATCGAGAACCGGCTGCAGTTCCGGCGCCATCGACTTGAGCAACTGCACCGCCATCGCGCTCGTGAACGTATACCGCGCCGCGTAAGGCTCGTGCGCCCACGCCGTGATCGTGCCGAAATACCGGTTGCCGATCGCAAACACGAACGTCGCACAGCGGTTGACCTTGCGCGACTCGATCAGCCGCGCCCCCGGGGCGTAGACGTTGAAGCGCTGATCGCCCGTCCCGGTCTTGCCGTACACCGGCAGCGTGCGGCCATCGGGGAACGTCATGCCCATGGAAAGGCGGCTGGCCGTCCCGCCCTGCACCACCGAGGTCAGCAACTCGCGCACGACCTGCATGATCTGCGGCGTGACGAGTTGCTTCGGCTCGGCCCCGGTGTCGTGCACGAAGCGCGTCTCGTAAGGCGTGTCGCGCGCGAAGTCGAGCGATTCGATGCTGTGCGTCGGCACCTTCTTGCCGTCGTTCTCCACGAGGCCGATCAGCTTCGCGAGCGCCGCCGGGTTATCGCCGGACGCGCCGATCGCCGCGCCATACGACGGCGTGATCTGCGCAAACGGGTAGCCGAGCGCCCGCCACGATTTGCCGATCGCATCGTACGCCTTCAGCTCGATCATCCGGCGGATGCGACGATCCTGCGTCGCGTGATAGCGCGACTTGAACAGCCAGCTATACGTGTACATCCGCACGTCCTTGCTCGCCTGATCGATCTGCGCCAGCGTCGCAGTGGGATGCACGCGCAGATAAGTCACCAGCCATAGATCGAGCGGATGAACGCCCGCGATGTAGCCGCGATCGTTCAGGTTGAACTTGTCGACCGCGTACTTGCTGTAGTACTTCGCGAGATCGTCGTCACTGAGCCACTGGAACTTCGTGCCCTTGAGTTGTGCGCGCATCTGCGCGTTGAACCACGTCTGCGAGCCGTCGGGCACGACGCTGCGCAGTTCAGTCGCGAGCCGCGCCGGTCCGCGACGCGTGTGCTGCAGCAAGATCGCGAGTTGTTCGTCGGGGCTCTTGCCCGCGTAACGCTTGAAAAAGCGCTTCATGTAGACCTGGCTTTCGCCGTCGGCGAAACGCGTGAGGTACATCTGGCGCGTAGCCGGATCGTCGAGCCACGTCGCCGGCGGCCCCGACGTCTGGATCATCTCGTAGTGAACGATGTCGCGCATCAGCCGCACGAACACGAGGTTCACGGAATGCTGGAACGCGCGCTGGATCGTCAAGATCTGCGAGTTGTCGCTCGACTCGAAATTGCTGAAGGCCTGCGCGCCGCCGCCCGTATAGAACGTCTCGCCAGGATTGGCCGAGTACTTGCGCTGGACCGCCGCTTCGAGCATCGCGGGCAGCGCATGGTCCCGCGTCTTCGACAGATAGTCGAGCGCCCAGCGTGTGAGCGCATCGGACGGATCGGGCTGGATCGCATGCAGTTGCTTCGCATCGAGCGATGCGTAGCGCGCGTGCAAATCGCTCACGATCTGCAGATACGTGATCAGCGTGCGCATCTTCGCCGTCGAGCCGAGATTCAGACGCGCGCCGGAGTTGATGTCGAACGGCTGGTTCACGCTGTCCGTCTGCACACGCACGAGGTTCTCGCCGTTGCGCCGCTCGTACAGCGTGAAGCTGTACGCGATCTTCGACGGGTCGTCGGCGGGCTTCAGCATCTCGAAGCCCACGAGCCCGGCGGCGCGCGCGCCGTCCTTCGTCGTCGCGGCGGCAAGACGCTCGCTCACGGCCTGCTGCACGCGATCGTCGAGCGTCGCGCGTGCATGAAGGTCGAGCCGGTCGACATCGTAGACCGTCTTCAGGCCGAGCATCTCCATCAACTGTGTCCGCAGCGTCAGGACCGCCTTGCGTTCGACGTACGATATCGGCACCCGTTTGCGCTCCGGCGTGTTGAGCGTCAGCGTGGTCGCCAGTGCCGCGTCGCGCAGCGCAGGCGTAATCACGCCGCCACTCGCGAGCAGACGCAGATAGCTGTCGGTGAGCTTCGAGAGCGCCGCGGGATCGCGCTGCAAAAAGTAAGACGGCGCACGCTGCGCGATCAGCAGCGTCAGCACCTGGCGAAACGCGAGCGCCTGTTCGTCGAGCGTCGCCGCCGACACGGGCTCGCTCAGAATGCGGTTCACGTCTTCGAAATCGCGCCCATACCAGGCGGCGAGCCCGTCGCCGATACCGTTCACTTCGCCGACGCCGGGCCGTGCGGCAAGCGGCACCGAATTCAGATAGTGAACGAGGATCTCTTGACGTACGGGCAGCGTCTGCGGGCCGTCGAGATAGGCGCGCACCGAAGCCGACGCGATCTGCCGCAGCTTCTCGGGCGGCGTCGCGGTGCGGCCGCCCGCCGAGTGACGGAACTTTTCGATCTGCGTGGCAAGCGTGCTGCCGCCAGGCGTGTGCTGATGGTGATTCACGAGCCGGATGCCCTGATCGACGAGCGCACGGCTAAAGCGCCCCCAGTCGATCGCGGGATTGCGCTCGGGCTGATCGGCGGCGAGCAGGTATTTGTCTTCGATGAACATCAGCGAGTCGCGCACGAGCGGCGGCACCGCGTCGAAATTCGCATACGCGCGCTTCGGAAAGTCCGTATCGAACAGCACGGTTCCATCGGTATCGCGCAGTTCGAGACCCGCCTGATCCTTTTCGTCATACGGCAGGAAAAGGCCGTCATCGGCGAGTTCGGTCATGCGAGGCGAATCATGCGCCTGCGCGGCGATCACATAGCCGCGTGCCTGCAGCCGCTTCTCGAACGAAGGCAACTGGGCGTAGCCAAGCCGCATATCGTAAGGGCCATCTGTCGTCGGAAAACGGATGGCGTGACTCGGCCCGTTCTCGACAGTGAAGTCGGCGTCGTGCGCGAGATCGGAAAGATAGTGCGCCTGCAGTTCCGAGGTGTTGATTTCCAACTGAACAATGCGGGCGACGATGAGCCCCGCCGCCAGCACGGCAGCGACGCATCCCCACTTCCCCCAGCGCCAGAGCGAACGAAAGCTGAGAGTTGGGAAGGAAACGCGTGGAAAGCGGATCGACGGGCGGTTCATGCGGATTCTCCCTGACGTCTCGCCAGATCACGGAACAGCGCATGTTGGATAGTCTAGCTCTCTGCGCATGAAGGCGTATGACAGAACATGATCCGACAGTCGTGAGGCCGCAACAGTCGTGCCTATAGGTGACACGCGGTGACACGGGTGATGCGCGCGCCATGCGCCACGCATGACGCCAAACTGGCAGGCCTGCCAGCGGGTGTTGTCTGGCAACGTTTTCAGTGGCCTCAGTGATGCATTTGCACGCGTCTTTTACAGAGTTTTACTGAGCGTCACATCGTGTATTGCCGCGACACACTTTCGCCGCGCGTTTTAAGAATCGCTTAAGCCTTCGTCCGCATCATCCCCTCACTGAGAAGAACCACACGCAGCAGGAGTGATCCGTGAACAGATCCAATCCGATGAATCAGGAAGCATTGAATCCGAAAGCCGCCAAGCCGGCGAAGCGCACGATCCTGCGACGGCTGTTGAGCCATCATGAGATCGCGACGCTGTTGTTATTGCTGCACGCGCCGATCGACGCGCAGGCCAAGCCCGAGATCCCGATGCTCCAGGAAGCGGGTCTCGTCGAGCAGGTGCCGAATGATTTCGCCGATGCCGCGAAAATCCGCCTCACCGAGGCCGGTAACGCCGTGCTCGAGGTACTCGGCATCGCGGGCTGACAACACCGCACAGCTTGCAGAAATGAAATCGGCGGCACGCCTGCTTCGCGTGCCGCCGATTTTTTTGGGCGGAAGAAAAATGTGCGTTGCCGTTCAGGCCGCGACAGGCTCAGCAGTTTTGATGTCTTCCTGCAGACGCAGCAGCCGGTAACCGTTCTTGTAGACGGGCTGTAACCGGAAGCCGTTGCGCTCGTCGATCTCGAGCAGCACGCGCAGACGCGAAACGTGGCTGTCGATGGTGCGCGTCAGCGTCTGCAAATCGCGTCCCCACACCATCGCGTAGATATGCTCGCGCGACAGCACGCGGCCGACGTTGGCGAAGAACAGCGAAGCGAGACGGTATTGCGTGCCTGAAAGTATGATCGGGTTGCCGTTCAACGTGACCCACTGACGACGCATGTCGAAGTGGTACGGGCCCGCGTCGAGCGTCACGTTATCGTAACGATCGGGAAACGCGCGGCGCAGCAACGCGTCGACGCGTGCGCGAAACACCGAGGGACACACGGGCAGGCTCACGTAGTCGTCGGCGCCCACGGCAAGCGCCTGGACCACGCTGTCGTCTGACATGTCCGCCGATGCGAACAGCACCGGCATGTGGTTGCCGCTCACCGCGCGCACGGTTCTGAGCACTTCGGTCCCGGAGAGCCGCGCGCCGTGCCAGTCGAGCACCAGCATGTCGACGGTCGATGCGGCCAGCTCCTGCGTGAGGACCAGTCCGTCGGTGAAAGGCAAGCACGTATGCCCCCCCTGGGTCAGCACATGCTCGATATGCCCGCGTTGCGTCGCGTCGCGCTGGAGGATCGCGATATGCATAAATCACTCTCATATTCGTGGATGGGAAATTCGCAAAATTCTGTGGAGAATTGCAAAATCCGCCCATCGGAAAACTCTTAATTGTCGCGACGACGTTCGCAATCCGAAGCCGACGACTGACCCACTGCCCAGTTTTGGGCGGCGCGGGCATTCATCGGGCCAGGGTTTTCGGAATGACCGCGAGCGGCCGCGCAGCGACGGTGATCTGCACGGCCACTTACGGTGAAATGCGGTGTGGGGAATGTCGGGAAGAGGCTTGCGTGCGGCTTGCTGCGATTAGCGTGCGCGAGCGCCGCGCGCGAAAGTGTACGGCGCGCGTGGTGCGAAATGAGCGTGGCGCGCCGGTGGGCGCGACCGTTGTTACAGCGACGCTTCCTGCAGCGTCCCTGTGGCGACAGCACGTTCGAGGAGACCGTCGCTCGTCGCCTTGCGAATGGCGTGGGCAATCAGACGGTCCGGGTCCTCGAGTTCGGCGACCAGCGCCCCGAGCGCGCCGGTCGCATCGAGTATCACCAGCGTCTTCGCCGTATCCGCCTCGCTGATCAACACGCGCCGCGTGCCATCTTCGGCCAGGCTCGCGCAGAACTGTCCGACCTTGCCACCCACGTTGAATTCGAAGTTCTGTATCAAGGCTCTCTCCCTTCGCCGCCTCGCGGCGTATTCGTGACCCGGCATGGCGGGGTGTATCAGCCGCGCAAGCCTCCGCGCGGCGCCCGCATGCCGTCAATGGAAGCGCGTCCCGCGCCCGTCACCAGCAACAACAGCAAGCCGCCTGCGATCGCGACGTTTTTCCAGAAGTGCATGACCGCGTCCTGCTGCAAGGCGACGTCGGTGATGTCCCAGAAATCATGCCCGAGCACCGCCGTGAGAAGCGCGTACACGGCCAGCACCAGCCCCACCGTACGCGTGCGCGCACCGATCACGAGCAGAATGCCGCCCAGCAGTTCGATGGCCACCACAATGGGCGCGACGATGTGCACGGAGGGGACGTTTTTTGTCTGAAGATAGCCGATGAAACCCGCATAACCCAGCAACTTCATGGCGCCACCCCACAGGAAAATGATCGAGAGAGCGAGACGGGCGATGAAGATGATGAGGGAATCGGCGAGTCGCGTCATGGAAGGCTCCGGTGGGCAATGATCGACAGACCCCATATCGCGCGCACAGTTCCCCCCGTGCACGCCAGCAAGGATCGCCACTCAGCGACGCGCCGGGTGCCGGCAAGCCACCCGAGGTGGCCCACGTGGCATTTATCGCCGCAATTGATTTGGACTACTTGATATTTGGCGCGCGGTACGGTGCCGCTATGCCGCTTCCCCGCGACGACGGCAACGCGCAAGCCAGCCGGAGGGAAGTTGGCTGCCACGCTCAGTGCTTGTGACGCATGCCGTGGTTGCGATGGGCGTCGAACCAGCGAGCGAGGCGCGCTTCGAGGATGCCCCGGCTGCGGCGCGACATCGCCCACAAGGCACCGCACAGCACCAGCATCACGGCCGGACCCAACAGATAGGCAGCTACGGTTTCCATCATGGCAGTCTCCTTGCCACGCCGCATGTGTACCAACTTGCATTCTAGACGATCAGACGCTCGCCGATGTTCTGCCCCCTTACAAGTTGCGCCCGATTCCGCCATGCTGTCTTACAACTTGATTGGCAACCCGTGGGAGTCGTTTACCGTGCTCGCAGAAGGCTCCGCGACGCAATCGTTTGCGTTAACCCCGTGGGTCCGAGGCGTGGCCAGCCCTCGCGCCCGGAATATTGAGATGTATCAAAGTGCCGCATATCAGTTACATTTAAAAAATCCGATATATGCATTAAGCATTAGGTATTTTTTACCTGCATCACTAACCCCGCCGCCGTTAACGCTCTTTGTATCGTTTGCCCGACACGCCCAAGCGACCCCGAGCGATAGTTGTCTACACAATTACCACTACTGGATTCCCCTTATTTGTGGCCCTATCACGGCTCAAACAGGCCCACAAAGGGTTTAAAACTGACGAAATGGAACCGGTTCTTCATACGCATGTAACACTTACCGCTAATTGATGCATTCCGCTGATGTTTTTTTGTGACGGGGATTGATTTCCGAGATAAGCCCTCATACAATTCGTCCCAAGCTGTTACTACTTGTAACAAGCAGTATCAAGTTGCAAGGCCACACAGAGGTACAGAATCGATGGCCAGCAAATGGAGATCAGACGATCAAACGGCACCATAGCCGTTGACCAAACAATTTCGGGGCTTCGGAAAACAGAGAAATGGACCGCAGCAGCGAGACGCTGGAATCTATCCGCGAAATTAATTTGTCTTACCTCATGCTTGCGCAGCGCATGCTGCGTGAGGACAAGCCCGTTGGCATGTTCCGCCTGGGCCTGTCGTCGCAACTGGCCGAACTGCTCGCCGGTCTGTCACTCGCACAGATCGTGAGGCTGGCCGCTTCCGACCAACTGCTTTGCCTGTTCCGCTTCGACGACCATGCGATGTTGTCCGCGCTCACGCAGACGACCAAGCATACGGACGTGGCGGCCACGCACGCGGCTATCCTGCTCGCAGGACAGCCGGCCGGACAATTCGCCTGAAGGGGCTGTCATGACGCGGCGCAGCCTCACGGAAGACGCCCAGGAAGTTTTTCGCGCAATAGCACTGATCGAACTGGGTGCGCGCATGCAGGTGCTCGAAAGCGAGCTGAGCCTGTCGCGCGACCGCATGATCCGGCTTTATCGCGAGATCCGGGGCGTATCGCCGCCCAAGGGCATGCTGCCGTTCTCGGCGGACTGGTACATGACGTGGCTGGCCAACATCCACGCTTCGTTGTTCTATAACACGTACCTGTTCCTCAAGAACGAAGCCGCCTGTTCACACCTCGATGCACTGACCAAGGGGTTCCGGCTCTATCTGGAACACTGCCGCCATCGCGAGACCGAGCCGGTGCTCGATCTCACGCGGGCGTGGACCCTGGTACGGTTCTTCGATGCCGATATTCTGCAGCTGACCCCTTGCTGCCGCTGTGGCGGCAAGTTCGTCGCGCACCGTCACGACCTGCAGCACAACGTCGTGTGCGGTGCATGCCAGCCGCCTTCGCGCGCCGGCAAGACGAAAAAGGCGGCTGCGGCGCGACGGGGCGCCACGCAGACCGAAAACGACCAGCCAGTTACATCGGCCGGCATCGTCGAGGCTGCCTGAAACGGGGAGAGCCTGGATCCGGGACCACCTGGACCACCCAAAAAAGACGCGAAACCGTCCGGCACAAGCAGGTCGCCGGACGGTAAAGCGCATTTATCTGGCCGCTTCGGCTTGCAGTTCTGTTGCTTTCGTTTCCTCCGCCTGCTTCATTTCCCCCCAGCCGCCGCCTAGCGCGCGGATCAGTTTGACTGTCGCCACGGCCTGCGAGCCCTGCAACTGACTCGCCTGCAGCCGCGCGGCCAGCACCGACCGTTCACTGTCGATCACATTCAGATAGCCGACCTCGCCCGCCTCGTACTGCGCTTGCGAGAGATGCGCAGCACGCTGCGATGCGTTCACGGCGTCATCCTGCGCGTGCATCTGGTCGTCGAGCAGACGCAGATCGGAGAGGTTGTCCTCCACCTCGCGAAACGCCACGAGCACCTGCTGACGATACTGCGCGACATCCTCGTCGTACTTCGCGCGGGCGTCGGCGAGATTCGCGCGGCGACGGCCGCCGTCGAATAGCGGCAGCGTGAGCGCCGTACCCGCGAACGGCCCCAGCAGGAACGCGCGGCTCGACCACATGAACAGATCGCCGAGCGTCGCCGACTCGAAGCCGAACGCACCGGTGATGTCGAGCTGCGGGAAAAACGCCGATTTCGCGAGCCCCACACGCGCATTCGCGGCGGCCATTGCGCGCTCGGCGGCTGCGATGTCGGGGCGGCGTTCGAGCAGCGTCGAAGGCAGGCCGGGTGGCACTTGCACCGCGACCGGCGCAAGTGGCGTCTCGGGGAACGTGAAGTTCGCCGGCGCCTCGCCGAGCAGGATCGCGAGACCATGCTCCGATGCCGCGCGCTGACGCGCGACACCAACTGCGTCGGCGCGCGCGCTGGCCAGCTCGTTGCGCGCCTGCGCCACGTCGAGTTCGCTGACCTCGCCCTCGTCGAAACGATGCTGTACGAGCTTCAAGGCGTCCTCACGCAGCGCCACGGTGCGACGGTACAGCACGACGTCCGAATCGAACTGCCTTAGCTGGAAATAGTTCTGCGCGACGTCCGCCTGCAACGTCAGTTGCACCGAACGGAATAGCGCCTCGCTTTGCTGCGCGTCCGCACGGGCCGCCTCGACGTTCGAACTCACGCGGCCGAACAGGTCCGCTTCGTACGACACCGTGCCCTGGGCGCGCCAGAGCGTTTGCGTCGGCATGTTCGTGTTCTGCGGCAGAAACTGTGAAGCGGGCGAGAGATGTTCGTAGGTCGGCCCGAAGCCCGCGCCGATCGACGGGAACCACGACGCGCGTGCCGCCTGGGTCACCGCCCGCGCCTCGCGTACGCGCGCCGCCGCCGCTTTCAGGTCCTGGTTGGCGGACTGCGCCTGCTGTTCGAACGCGTTCAGCGTGGGATCGTCGAACACGCTCCACCACGCGCCCCGGGGCGCATTGTCGGCCGGGCGAGCGGGCGTCCATGTACCCATGTCGTGAGCATCGGCGGGCGCCTCTTTGAACGCTGCTGGGACCCCCGCATCGGGGACACGATACGGCGGCGCCACCGAGCACGCCGCGAGCCATGCGACGAGCGCGACCGCCGCCGCGAGCCGCGTGCGTTTCCACGCGCCAACAAAATCGTCCGGCATGAGAGTCCTACCTGAATAATTAGTCATACTGTCTTTCTCCCTCATGCATCCACCGTCGGTACCGCGACACCCGCCTTGTCCTTCTGCGCGACATGAATCTTGCCGCCCGCGAGCGTGCGCAGCACGACATAGAACACCGGCGTCAGCAGCAAACCAAACCCTGTCACGCCGAGCATGCCGAAGAACACGGCGATACCCATCGCGTGCCGCATTTCAGAGCCCGCCCCCGTCGACAGCACGAGCGGCACCACACCCATGATGAACGCGATCGACGTCATGAGAATCGGCCTCAGACGCAGCCGGCTGGCCTCGATGGCCGCTGCGAGCGGCGTGAGTCCGTCATGTTCGAGTTCGCGCGCGAATTCGACGATCAGGATCGCATTCTTCGACGCGAGCCCCACGAGGACCATCAAACCGATCTGCGTGAAGATGTTGTTATCGCCGCGCGTGAGCCAGACGCCGGTCAACGCGCACAACACGCTCATCGGCACGATGAGAATCACGGCGAGCGGCAACGTCAGGCTCTCGTACAACGCGGCGAGCACGAGGAACACGAGCAGCACGCTGACCGGGAACACCCAGAGGCCCGCGTTGCCCGCGAGAATCTGCTGGTACGTGAGGTCGGTCCATTCGAACTTCACGCCGCGCGGCAGCACTTGCGCCGCGATGCGCTCCGCCGCCTTCTGCGCTTCGTCCGACGAATAACCGGGCGCCGGGCCGCCGTTGATGTCGGCTGCGGTGTAGCCGTTGTAGCGCACGACCATTTCAGGTCCGTAGGTCGGCGTCACGGTCACGAGCGACGACAGCGGCACCATCTCGCCCGCGGCGTTGCGCGTCTTCAACTGCAGGATGTCGTCGGCCCTCTGGCGGAACGGTGCGTCCGCCTGCACGCGTACCTGGTACACGCGGCCAAAGCGGTTGAAGTCGTTCACGTAGAGCGAGCCGAGATAGATCTGCATCGTGTCGAACACGTCCGTCACGGACACGCCCAGTTGCTTGGCCTTCGTGCGGTCCAGATCGACATCGAGTTGCGGCACGTTGATCTGATAGCTCGAAAACATGGGGCCGAGTTCGGGCGCCGCGGCAGCGCGCTTGATGAAGTCCTGCGTCGCGCGATTGAGCGCGGCATAGCCCACTGCACCGTGATCCTCGAGCTGCATCTTGAAGCCGCCGAGCGTGCCCAGCCCCATCACCGGCGGCGGCGGGAAGACCGCGACGAACGCGTCCTGCAACTGCGCGAACTGCTGGTTCAGCGCACCGGCAATCGCACCCGCCGACAGCGCCGGGCCCTTGCGATCCTTGAACGGCTTGAGCGTGACGAAGACGATGCCCGCGCTCGAACTGTTCGTGAAGCCATTGACCGAGAGCCCCGGAAACGCCACGGCATCCTCAACACCCGGCTGCTTCAGCGCGATCGCGCTCATGTCGCGGATCACCTTTTCGGTGCGGTCCAGCGAAGCGCCATTGGGAAGCTGCGCGAACGCGATCAGATACTCCTTGTCCTGCGCGGGCACGAAACCGCCGGGCACGATGCGCAACATCAGCACGGTCGCGCCGAGGAGTACGGCATAGACGGCGAGCATGGCTCCCTTGTGGCGCAGCACGCCATGCACCCCGCGCGCGTAGCCGACCGAACCGCGATGGAAGACGGTGTTGAAGCGTCGGAAAAAGCCGCCGAGCACGCGATTCATGACACGCGTGAGCCAGTCCTCTTTGTCGCCACGACCGCGCAGCAGCAACGAGGCGAGCGCCGGTGACAGCGTGAGCGAGTTGAACGCGGAGATCACCGTGGAGATCGCGATGGTCATCGCGAACTGCTTGTAGAACTGCCCCGAAAGACCGGTCATGAACGCGAGCGGCACGAACACGGCGACGAGCGTGAGCGCGATCGCGATGATCGGCCCGCTCACTTCGCGCATCGCCTGATAGGTCGCATCGCGCGCCGACAGCCCGTTCGCGATGTTGCGCTCGACGTTCTCGACGACGACGATCGCATCGTCCACGACGATGCCGATGGCGAGCACCATGCCGAACAGCGACAGCGCATTGATCGAGAATCCGAACGCAAGCAGCAGCGAAAACGTGCCGATGATGGACACGGGCACCGCGATCAGCGGAATGATCGACGCGCGCCACGTCTGCAGGAACACGATCACGACGATCACCACGAGTGCGATCGCTTCGAGCAGCGTATGCACGACCGCCTCGATGCTCGCGCGCACGAATTGCGTCGGGTCATAGACGATGCGGTAATCGACGCCGGCCGGGAAGTCCTGCTTCAGCTCCTTCATCGCCGCGCGCACCTGGCTCGAGATCGCGAGCGAGTTCGCGCCCGGCGCCTGGTTGATCGCCAGCGCCACGGCAGGCTGGTTGTTGAGCAGCGAACGCAGCCCGTATTCGGACGCCGCAAGCTCGACGCGCGCGACGTCGTGCAGGTACGTCACGCCGCCATCCGGCGCCGTCTTGACGATGATGTTGCCTAACTCCTCCGCGGTGGAAAGACGCCCGTGCGCGTTCACGCTCAGT
>Ga0131853_10013822_pt1 | contig 14800 bp, 22 predicted proteins | sample TergutLab28metaG_FD_92764 | JGI IMG/M metagenome (GOLD analysis project Ga0131853, IMG submission 92764) | Labiotermes labralis P1 segment gut microbial communities from Petit-Saut dam, French Guiana - Lab288 P1 (version 2) (version 2) | ecosystem: Host-associated > Arthropoda: Insects >... | reverse complement strand
ATGATAACTTTGTGGCATTTGAGGGCATTTGGCTGTTCTTTACGGTGACGGAGGCCGACGGCACCGAGCGCGAAATGACCATCACCGAGCGCGACAACCTGCTGGAGGCTGTGAGAGCGCTTGCGGCGCAGGTGAACGCGGACGATGGGCCGTCGTTTTTTGAGGCGGCGCAGGATGATGATTTTGCCGGGATGATCAACTATGCGGTGCCGTCGTTTTACGTGATTGAGCGCGACGCGCATTTTGAGCAAATCCGCGGGCTGAACACCGAACAGGTGAGCGTGTTGACGTTTGATGAGAGCCTGATTATTGGCCGTGGGATTGACATGCGGGAAAGCCCGGAGGAGTATTTTTATGTGTACCGCACAGAAAGCTTGCGGGCACTGATGGGCGAGGAATTCGAGCGCTTGCTGGAAGAAGAGCTGTTTGCGCATTTTCGTGCAGACGAAAATGTGGCAGCGGTGGAGGCGCTGTTGGGGAGATGGGAGTTTGGGCGTTGACAAAACGCACCTGGTGGATTATAATAATAACAAAGGAGGTGCGAATTGTGTCGCAAACAACATTTAGTGTCCGCATGGACAGTGATGTGAAAAAGCAATTGGACGAATTTTGCGCTTTGGTTGGAATGAACACCACCACAGCATTCAACCTGTTTGCCCGTGCTGTATTACGGGAGCAACGCCTGCCCTTTGAAATTACGACTGACCCGTTTTACAGCGAAAGCAATCTGGCGCATTTGCGGCGGGGTGTGGCTGCGCTCAACAATGGACGCGGCGTGGAGCACGACATCATCGAGGGTGCTCCATGAGAAAGATATGGTTTGAAGAAGCCTGGGAGGATTATCTGTATTGGCAGACCCAAGATAAGAAGACGCTCAAGCGCGTGAATTTGCTGGTGCAGGACATTGCACGCAATGGCTACGATGGCATTGGAAAACCGGAGCCGCTGAAAGGCGAGTTCAACGGTTTTTGGAGCAGGCGTATTGACGAAACAAACCGCCTGGTGTATCGAATAAAGGGCGATATGCTTGAAATTTTGTCCTGCAAGGGACACTATGATGACTAAAGGAGAAGAACCCATGAAAAAAGAGCTGAAGAAAATTGTGCTGATGTATTCCGGGGGACTGGACACTTCGGTGATGCTGACGTGGCTGAAAGAGACCTACCCAGGTTGTGAAGTGATTGCGGTTTCGGGCGATGTGGGGCAGGGGGCCGACGAGTTTGAGGGCCTGGAGGAAAAGGCGCTGAAGACCGGCGCGAGCAAGCTGTATGTCCTCGACCTGCAGAAGGAGTTTGTGGAAGACTGCATTTGGCCAACGCTGAAGGCCGGAGCACGCTATGAGCGGGATTATTTGCTGGGGACTTCGTTCGCGCGGCCGGTAATTGCCAAGGGCGTGGCGGAAATTGCACTTAAAGAGGGCGCGGATGCCATTTGCCACGGCTGCACTGGCAAGGGCAATGATCAGGTGCGCTTTGAGCTGACGTTCAAGCATTTTTGCCCGCACATGGAGATTATCGCGCCTTGGCGGACCTGGGAAATAAAATCCCGCGATGACGCGATTGCGTATGCCGAGAAGCACAACATACCGCTGAAGATCAACCGCGAGACGAATTACTCGAAGGACAAAAACCTGTGGCATCTCTCGCACGAGGGGCTTGACCTGGAAGACCCGGCCAACGAGCCGCCCTATGGCAAGGCTGGATTTTTGGAGATGGGCGTGCGGCCCGAAGACGCGCCGGACCAGGCGACGTATGTAACGGTTGGATTTGAAAAGGGGATCCCGGTGAGGCTGGACGGCGAGAAACTGGATGGCGTGACGCTGATTGAGCGGCTCAACGAAATTGGCGGGGCCAATGGCGTGGGGATTGACGACCTGGTGGAAAACCGCCTGGTGGGGATGAAAAGCCGCGGAATTTATGAGAACCCGGCGGGGGCGATTCTCTACCGCGCGCATGATGTGTTGGAGAGCATTACGTTGGACCGTGACACGGCGCACTATAAGGCGCTGGTGGCCGAGCGTTATGGCGAGCTGGTGTATTTCGGGCAATGGTACACACCGCTGCGGGAAGCACTGGATGCGTTTGTGGACGTAACCCAGCAACATGTGACGGGCGAGGTGAGGTTAAAGCTTTATAAGGGCAACATCATCAATGCGGGCGTGACGTCTCCGCATTCGCTGTGGAGCGAAGAATTTGCGACGTTCAATGAGGACGAGGTGTATGACCAGGCGGACAGCAAGGGCTTTGTGAATTTGTTTGGGCTGCCGGTGAAGATGCGAGCGATGATGGAGCAGGGGAAGAAGTGATGTTTCGCGCACCTGCGGTGGGCAGTCGGCTTCGCCGGAGTAGCCGCGAGTATGAAATTATATTGCAAGGCAATGGGGGCTTTGTGGTATAAATAAACACTAAATATTGTGGGGGAAACGACATGGAACAGCACGGAACATGGCGAGAAGACTTCCTGGCGATGACGCAAAACCGGGTGTTTTGCCTGGCGTGGCTGGTGTTTGGCATGAGCTACCTGGTTGGCTATATGTTCCTGCTGAACCCGACGGAACACACAATTAGCATGATTGGACTGGAACACCCATGGCTGTTTCGGCTTTGGGGGCTTGTGGGTGCCATATTGGCGGTGCTGAACAACCGGTATATGATGCGACGCTACAGCTTTGAGAGCAAGCTTTGTGTGGTTGTGATGATTGTGGGGTGCGTGAGCATTGCGCTTTCGGTGAACATTCCCACAACGGATGACTGGGGTGTGAGACTGGTGGCGCACTGGGTCACAGCAATTATATTCGGTACCAGTGTGATGGTACCCGCCGGGCTGTTTTTTCTGGAGGCGGCACGCAAGCGCAAAAGCCGCCGTGCATTGGTCACGTTGTTGCTGGCTGTTCCAACTGCGCTTGGAATGCTTGCGTGGCTGTTCATTGACAAAGGCGGCATTGCGCAGGCGGTGATGATGGCCGTTGCAAGCGGGGCGCTGGTTTTGCTCAACTTCACCAATGTGTTCAACGATTGCTTGCCGACACCTGCGGTGATTGAAGGCAACAAAATATGAAGAGAATTTTACTGGATTCCGAAAACCCGCTGCTATGATCGTATAGTAGCGGGTTGTTTTTATGGTGCTGGGGTTGGATGCAGCGAAGCGGGAATTGTTGCTCTGCGCTGTGTGCGGTAACTAAAAGCTGCCTGTTGTTTCTTCTTCTTCCATGTCAACCCATAAATTGTAGCGTTTGGTGGTGAATTTTAAGACGCAATAATTGGGGTCATCCAATCCTCCATTTGGAAAGTGTTCTTCCAGCCCCGGATACCATGTTTCCTTTTTTGTTTCAGCGTCGGTTACTATCTCAATGTTCCCTACAAGGGTAATGTTGTAGTATGCGCCACTCTCAAAGTTGTCATCAAAAATACAGATAGAAGCACGGCCATTTGCTTTTGCGCGTTTTGCTTTGTTTGAATCAAGACTGCAGCCAAATGTAATTTGCTCAATACCATCGGCTTTGGAAATAGAAAGCGTAGATGTTGTAGGGTATCCTTCGTGGTCTAACAACGACAGCACAACGCCTGCTCCCATTCCTAATTCTGCCGTTTTGCTTTTGATGATTTCTGCTGCTTTTGTAATTGCTTTGTTGCTCATAATTCATTCTCCTTTTTTATTGGTTGTTGTTTTATTATAGCACATGAAACACGACAACAGTGTGTCCTGTTTTGAAATTCTTTGATAAAAATATTATATAATTTTTTAGGCCTAGAACGCGTTTTCAAATCCAAGTTTTGCACAAAATTAAAAGATGTTCGCGACCTGTAGGGGTTCGGCGTAGTCGACATGACCGAAGGGAAGCGGCAAGCCACCCGCGCTATAAAAAACATGATATTTTCAGAGTTCGGGCGGCTTGCTAGCCGCCCCTACCGGTTATGCTTAACCAAGTTTTAGACATTTCATAGATTTGAAGACACGCCCTAGAACGCATTTTCAATCCACTGGATGGTGGCCACCTGGCCATTTGGCGCGGTTTGGATGGCGATGACGTCGAAACGGGGTTGGCACCTGCGGTGCGGCTCAGTCGCCTGTTCTATCACAGTTTGCAGATAATGCTCGGCGGCGGCGCGCAATTTTGCCTGCTTGGCGGGGGTGACGGCCTCGAGCGGGCTGACGCGGGCATTGTGCGCGCGCAGCTTGACCTCCACAAAGGCAAGATAGCGCCCGTTTTCGGCGATGAGGTCGATCTCACCAAAACGGGTGCGGAAGTTGCGGGTGATGATGCGAAAGCCGTGTTGCTCCAGATGCACGGCGGCGATATCTTCGCCGAAATTGCCGGAGCCTGTGCGATGGCGTGCGGCGTCAGGTTGCATTGTTTTGATCCCCTTTGATTTTGATGCAGAGCAGACAAAGCGTTGCGGGCACGGCAGCGATGAGCAGCACAATGCCCGGGTTGTGAATGAAACGGTTGAGCAAAAGGCCAAGGATTTGGTTCCCCGCGGCGGCACCCAGGCCCACAGCAGCGAAATCGAGCGAAATGACTTTGCCAACCAGGTGTTCGGGCGCTTTTTCGCCGAAATAGGCAGAGGCAATGATGGCGTACATGGTTAAAAATGCAAAGGCGATGAAAAAAGAGGCAATGGTGATGACGAGCGTGATGGTTGCATTGGCGCTTAGCATGATGCCAACGCCCCCCAGAAGAAGCATAGCGCAACAAATGAGCAAAAAGGGACGTATTTTGGCAACGTTTGCTTTTTTGCCCAACGCACCAAGGAGCATGACACCCACCACACCACCAATGACAACAACGCCCTGCACGATGCCCACGGTTGCCTCGCCCATTTCAAGGTAGGTTGAAAGCAGAACCGGCAAAGCGATGGAGGAAAGCGGCATAAAAAACAGCCCCACGAACAAGCTTGTTAAAATGACTTTGCCGATTTCAATGTTTTCTTTTGTGATGAAGCGAAGGCCGTCTTTGATGTCGCCGGCAACGATTTTAGACAGACTTCGGGTCGCCGGCTGCTTTGCGTATGGGATTTTCACCATAAGCTTTACGATGGATGCCAGGACATAGAGCGCAATGCTGAGATATAACACCGGTGTTAAGCCAAACCTTGCAAGGATAAAGCCGCCAAGCACCGGTGAACCGACGGATGAAAAAATAGTCATGAGCCAGGTGGCAGAGTTTGCCTTGACCAGGTCGTTTGTTGGGACCAGAACCGGCACACTGGCTTCCGACGAGGGTAACATTAAGCTTCCAAGCGCCGAGAAGAGCAACATAAAAATTATGGTTGCGGGCACGACAGCCAAGATGTTTGAAATGCCAAGATAAGCGACAATCGCGATTGCTATGGTAAAATTCATGAGCGCCAGGACCTTGCGCTTCGGAAAGCGATCTGCCACAATGCCGCCAACGGGTAAAAAGGCGATGCCAGGAATCGCTGAAATGGTCAGAACGGTGCCCATGAGGGCAGGATTTCCGGTTTCGAGCAGGACATAGAGCGGGATGGCAAAATTTAAAAGCGCATTGGCGATATAGCCAAGTTCCATGCCGGCCACGAAGAGGAGAAAGTTTTTGTTCCATAGTTTTTTGGGTGATGCTGTATTCATAAGACCTCTGTTGTTATTGATTTGTTTTGTTGATATTTGTGCGGTTCAGGTGCTTTATGGCGCGGGTGTGAACGCCAGAGCGGAGAAAGCTTCCTGTTCGGTCGCTTCCTAACCCCCTCAAGCCGCCCCTACAGAGTGTATTTTTCTAACATTGCCGCCATTCGTTGCTGGCTTTCGCTTTTGATGAGTGCAAGCAAATGGGGCATGCTTGGGGCGTCAACTTCAAATTGAAAGCAGTTGACGGCGCATTTTTGGTAATGCGTTCCCCTGATATGAAAGTCGTAGCCCATGCAGCCGGCCCAGCATTTGGTTGGGTCGACGAATTTTTTGCAATCGTCGGCACTGGCAATTTGATGTTCTATGGTTTCGGGCAGGGCGCTTAAGACATCAAGATAGGCTTTGTGATGCGTGCCATAGATGCGGATCATCAGTTGATCATCACGCACAAAGAAAATCAGGATGATACCCACAACCGTTTTTATGTTTGGCTGCACGTAGGCAAGCTGAAGCCCGGTTGATTTCGTCACCTGGATTTTTGGCTTATAGCGCTCTTTAAGCAACAGTTCGTGGATGGATTGAACGAACGCTTTGTTGCTGCCATTCACGTGCACGAGAAAGTCTTCGAGTTGATATTTTGCGTTTGGCATAGGTATTCTCCTGAGTTGCTAAACTTAAGTGTAGGCACCAGCTCCAGTTTCTTGGTGTAAAAATCAAAGCACGTGCCAAAGTCTTTTTTACGTACACACATGCGGTGACCCTGCTGATGCTCATAATGATTCCCTATTCTTTGGCAGAAATTTGCCAACTGACGCCAAAGCGGTCTTTCACGACGCCGTAGAGCGAGACCCAAAACTGCGGTTCGAGCGCCTCCATGACTTTGCCGCTGTGGGCAAGCTTGTTGAATACAGCAGTGACTTCTTCGGGGCAATCGTAGAGGACGAGAAAGGTAACGTCGTCGGTTCCGCGGGTTTTACCGCCGTCTGTCATGGAAAGCAGCGTGCCGGCGATGATGACCTCCGAGTTCATGACGTGGGTTGGCGATGAAAAACCCTCGACGACCGTGCCTGGAGGGGCGTCGCGGAAGTAGTCGATTCGTTTGACCTGCGCGCCGAAGACTTCTTTGTAGAAGGTTATGGCTTGGTCGCAATTGCCGGGGAAGTGAATGGTTGGGATTAGCATGGTAGCTCCTTTTGTTGTGTTTAGATTATTATGATGTTTTGCATCCGCTAGGCATGAATAACTTCGGAGATAATCTCCTGTGAATAATCGGAATAGTATGCCACGGCTGGAATTAGTTTGTAATAGCGCAAAGACCCGCTTTTGATGGCTTCCAAAAGCTCCGGTTCTTGTGCTAGTTCTGGATGTCGTTCCAAATATATTCTGCCACATTCCGTTATTTCGTCTGCGGACGGCGTTTGCGTCTTACCATCAATCGTAACAAAAATGGGCATATTGTTGACTGCTATGCTGATTCGGTTGTTTTCTTTGAGATTTTTATCTTTGTTTGTATTCCCACGAGTTGAAAAGATTAAGCTTCCGTTCACCATTACATACTCCATTGGCGATGCCCGGGGAATATTATCGCTACATGTTGCGATATAGCAAACCTCATTCGCATATAACAGCTTTATTACTTTTTCCATGTTCAGGCTCCTTGCAATTTTATTGCATCCGTTCCTTTAATTCATGCGCGAGGAATTGTTGAATGAAGGGATTGTGTTCGGCGGTGACGAGGAATTCAAAGCAGTTGTATCTGCATTTTTGGAAGTGTGCGTCGCCGATGGTGAAGTCGTAGCCCGCACATTTTGGGCTACAGGTGTTGTTCACCAACCGCCCGCAAGCACCGGCGCTCTCAATGGATTGCACCATGCTTTGGGGCAGGGTGTTGAGGAAATTGGGATAGCCACCGATGCGCTCGCCATAGATGCGCACAAGCATGCCCTCCTTACGGAACAGGACATTGGCGAGCGCCCTTGGCGGTTTGCCAGCTTTGTAAGAAGCCAGATAACCGCTTTTCTTTTCAACAAATGTTACTTTGCAGCCCTGTTCCAGCAAGTGACTGTGCAAGTTTTGCATAAACATTTGATGCTCTGCCTCGACGGTTGTGATGAATTGTTCGAAGTTGATTTTTGGTTGTTGCATAATAATTCTCCTATTTTGCTTTGTCTGAACATTCAGCGTGGTGGTATAAGCGTCCCATATGTTATTCAAAACAAATTGAAACGTTCCAAGAAATACCGAAACGGTCCGTTACAGAACCCATTAGATTGCCGTAAAGCTCTGATGAAAGCGCCTCAATAATTTTCCCGCCATCTGCGAGTTTATTGAAAACGGAAGTCACCTCCTCTGCGGAATCGAACGAAAGCGTAAACCAAAAGTTTTCGCATGATATTTTCTTTTTTGCCCCATCGGACATCATGACAGGAGTACCAAATAACAATACTTCCGAATAGGTTACAAAATTTGATGGCAAGGACGCGTCCATATTGGGGTCTGTTGGATCATTTCCGTTATAGACAATCGCTTTTACTTGCGCTCCAAGCACTTCTTTATAATAGGTAATGGCTTCATCGCAATTGCCCGGAAAACTGATTGATGGAATATTCCGCATATAATCATGTTCCTTTCGTTGTTAAGATTCTTGCCTGGAGTTCGCGTTGCATGATGTTGAAAAGATGAGGTTTTGTTTCATCGTTTAAGAAAAAGGTAAAGGCCATGTGGCAGCGACATTTTTGCTGGCGCGCGCCGTCGAGCATAAAGTCGAAGCCGTTGAGGCAACGGGAGTTACAGGCTGTGGGGTTACGCAAGCGGCTGCAATCGCCGCCGGCGCGGATGGTGTCTTTCATGGCGTCGGGCCATTGAGCGAGCAAGTCCAGGTAAGCGGACGTATGGTCGGCGTAGACACGGAGCATGGGCATTTGTTGGCGAAAGACGTAGTTCATAACGGTGCGTTTGGTTGGCTTATGGACATAGGAGACGACATAGCCGTTTGCGGCGGTTTTGATGTTTGTGACACAACCGTGTTCTTGCAAATAGGTATGCAGCTGGTTGATGAACGCTTCGTGTTCCGCGCCTGCTGCGGTGATGAATTGCTCGAAGCTGGGTTTGGATTGCGGCATTGTAATGTTTCCCCCTTATGGTTGAAGCGATTTTGATGCTTACACAAAAATGCACCATCTTACGCCGTATTTATCTATGAAATCGGCATGCAGCGGGCTATAATCGCACGGCCCCAGCGGCGAGAGTATCTGCGCACCTTCTTTGAGCGCGTCGTAAATTTTTGTGACACGTTTTTCATGCCCTTCGCCAAAGTGCAGGCAAAACATCATGGTGTTTCCGATGACGGGTTCTTCCGGCGCTTCCATAATGGCCAACACTTGCCCAAACACATTTAGTTCCGCATGCGCAACCATTCCGCTGGCATCCAAATGGTTGCATTGCAGTTTTGCGTCAAATGCCTGCTGATAAAAATCAAGGGCCTGATTGCTGTTTTTCACAAACACCTGCATCATGGATCGAAGCATTTTTTTAGACATGGTTTTGCCCTCCAGTTTCATATTTTCTTCCAGTATACCACGCACAACCCGACAACTGTTTGTCATGTTTCTTCATAGCGCGACAAAATATTGTTTGCGGCGGCTTGTATCTTATGCCCACGCTGCCTAGGCCTAATGCAGTACGAGTTCGATGCTTTCGTTGTCAATCCACAGCGTTGCCCGCCTGGTGGTAAATTTGATAAAGCAATAGTTCGGGTCGGATACGCCGCCGGGATAGACGTCTTGCCCGAGCGCAACCCATTCATTCCAATGTTTGCTTTTCGTTTCCTGATCTGAAACCAGTTGTGTTTCACCGACAAGGGTGATGTTATAGGTGCTGGTGTAGCAGTTAACGCTTGCTTTGTTGTTTTGCGCAAGACGTTTTGCTTTGTTTGAGTCCAGCGTTGTGGTAAAGTAGAGTTCGGAAATGTGCCTGGGGTTGATGAGCGACACCGCCGAAACAGAGGGGCACCCGTTTTCGTCTATCACACCAAAGCTGGCGTGCGCAAGGGTTTTGATGATTTCGTTTGCTTTTTCAAATAATGTTTTGTTCATGTGTGTCTCCTCTTAGTACCTGATTACCCTTCGTACCCGCTCATGAGATCCCAGTGAATGCCGAACTTGTCCACCAACGAGACATAGGCGGTGCAATAGGTGCTGCTGATCATGGGCTTAATGACCGTCGCGCCATCAGATATGATCTCATAGGCGGCGTTTAGTTCTTCTACGGATTCAAATTCAATCAATAAAGAAGTGGGAGACGCTTTGGCGTGGTCCAGCGCGCCATCGGAGTCGTCGCCCAAGCTGATGAGGTGATTGCCAATTGTCATTTCGGAATAAAAAACGAAGTCTTTTTCATCTTCTTTGCATTGGAAATCGTTTGGATCGGCGTCGGAATAAAGCAGTTTTGTAATAAGCTCTGCGCCGAAGGCTTTTTGGTAGAGCGCGAGCGCCTGGCTGCACTGCCCACGAAAGCCCAGGCCCGGCGTAACTTTTGGCATTGGTGCTTGCTGCGTGTTGTTCAAAGCGCCTTTTGCTTCTGTTTCGTCATCTGCAAAATAAAGATTATAGCGCTCGGTGTTGAAACGCAGCACGCAGTAAGCGGGGTCTTCGGGACCAGAGAAGTATTCGCCGATGGGGCCCTGCCACATTTCTTGTTTGGTGGCGGGGTCGACTAACACTTCGAGCAAACCAACCAGCGTGATGTTATATTCCGCGCAGCTTAAGCACACGCTGCCACGGTTGCACTGCGCGATGCGATGCGCTTTTGTGTCTTCAAGGCCACCTAAGAACGTGAGCCAGTGGATGCCGTTGGCTTTGGAAATGGTAACTGTGGAGGTGGTTGGATAACCGTATTCGTCGATGAGGGCAAGGACGCAGTGGCCTTCCATGCCGTCGCCTATGAATCCTGTTTTTGCGTTGATGATGCCGCTTGCTCTTTTGATAATTTCTTGATGCATATTGTTTGTTGCCTTTCGGTTTTAATTTTTGAATTGCGCGATCATGGGTTTATCACCAATATAACGCCATTGCCGCACCAGCGTGATTTCGACTTTCACGAGCACTTGATTGGGCAGCGGCGACCAGCGCCCCGCATGGCTGGGGTGTTTGGCTTTGTATTGCTTGAAGAAGAAATGGTTGGCTTTGCTCATAGGATGCCCGATGAATTCGGCCACACCCTCGATTTCGTAAGTTCCAACGCTCATGGCGACGTTGGGGTTGGCCCTCATCTGTTGGGTTTTGAGGTAATGCGCACCTGCCTGGAAATATACGGTAGGCCATCATTGACATGGCTCATGGGGCGGATGGTGACGCGGTTGCCTGCGCAGGGCAATGATGGTGGATTGATCCATCCTGTTTCCCTCCATGACTACAAGCTTCTATTTCGTGTTCCACGGAGCAGGCTCGCCCGGCTCTATTGTTCCGGGACCCAATCCTGTTCCTATGACTGTTCCTCCGGGACCATATATTAGCCCTTCTCCTGTTTCCGGGTTGGTAGGCTGGTCGATTTGATACAAATATCCAGTTTTTCCATATCTGCCGAGCTTGTTTTGATAGTGGTTGCTATCGAAGCAAATATTGACAGCCCGCACCGCAACCGCGATGTCGTCGCTTCCCTTGCAGAGCTTGTGTTCCCATAAAAATTCGCATTCAATATTCAAAAAGCACTCTTTGATGCGCGGCGCGTTTACCTTCGTGGCAGGTTCTGCTGTCAGCCCGGCGACAGTAATTTCGTCTGTTTCAAACTCATTGTTCCCGATTGTCTTCACGCAGCGTTCATAAATATCGTTCGAAGGGAAGTTCAGCACGCAGACGTCGGTTTTTTTCAGCGATTGATACATGTGTCCGCCTTTGTGGACCTTGCTCATAATGCAGATGAAGTCATCTGGCCCGGCCCCCGCAAAGGCCGCCCAGGATTGCAGGCAGGCGTTTTCGCGTCCGTTGGGCTTCCAACCTGTGACAAGGAACACCAATGAGGGCATACCCAGCACAAAATCGTACCACGAAAAGCCGCCACAGGCTTTCAACCATTCTTCTGAAATAGCTTCTGGCCTGGTTGAGAATTCTTTTTTCATGATTTATTCTGCCTTTCACTTTTTAATTAAGTATACCACGCGCAACCAGACAACAGTGTGTCATGTTTCTTTATAGCGCGCCAAAATATTGTTTGCGGCGGCTTTCATCTCAGCGACAATGGCGGGGGGCTTGAGCACCTTGACTTTGCTGCCGAAGCCAAGCAGCCAGCTGACCGCGTAGTCCTGATTGGTGAAGCCAAATGCAAAGTGCAGGCCTTCAGCGGTTTCGGTGAAGCAATCGAGCCCATAAGTTTCGATGAGCTGATATTTTACGGATGGGTCAAACAGGGCGACGAGCTGGATTTCGTCGGTAAAATGGCTGTTGAAGTCGCGCTGCTCGGGCGGGATGTTGCGCATGGCGAAGTGTTCGTCGCACAAGGTTACGTTCCAGAGGCGGTTGAGTTTGAACATGCGCCAGTCGTTGCGTTTGAGGCAAAAGCCGAATACATACCAGGAGGTCCAGTGAAAGACGATGATGTAGGGCTCAATGCGGCGGTGGCTTTCGCCTTTGCTGTAGTAATAGTCAAACGCAACCACGCGCTGTTCTGAAATGGCCTGTTTGAGCCGTTCAATTTTCGGCGTTAAGTCGACTTTATACATGGAGGCGAGGTCGATGACCACGGGTTCTGCCAAAGAGACGACGGCATCTGCGTTGGCGCCGAGCTTGTCCAGCGTGCGCTCGATACGGGATTTCTCTGAAACGCTGCCGATGCCCTTGAGCGCGGCGATGATGCCGGAGAGCTCGCTTTTGGTGAGGACGCTTTTGTCGAGCTTAAAGCCTTCCGCGATGGAGATGCCGCCGCCGGTGCCCTGATGGGTGACGATGGGAATGCCGGCCTGGCAGAGGGTGTCGATGTCCCGACCGATGGTGCGGCGCGTGACTTCGAATTTTTCGGCCAGGTATGGCGCGGTGACGCGGTCGTTTTGCAACAGGACGGTAAGGATGCCGAGCAGGCGGTCGAGCTTCATGTTATTCACCCCACGATGACAGATGTTTTGATTGCAGCGCTTTTATAGCGCGGGCCGGCCTGGGCTTAATGTTTTTTCATTTTCAACAAATGTTCAACAATAATGCATGATTTCAAATAGGTTTCACTGATGACCCACGCTGCAGGCCATTGATTCTTTTTGCCCCAGTTCCATGAGATATTCCACGAGCCATCGTCCAGCTGTTCGCCCATTGGAGCGTCTTCGGTTTTGATTTCCTGCAACTTTTGCGTCAGCGCTTGCCTGTCAAATACATCTGTAACGTCGGTCGGCTCTGTCCATTCCAGCAAGTTTTTATAGCAATTGTTCAGGTAGCAAATGGTATCTTCTGCGCCCATAAACCAATTCACGGCCTCTTTGGCAATACGCGCCCCGAGCGCATACACTTCGCTGTCGCGCGCGGCAAAGCGCAACATAAACCCGGCCAATGCGGCGGTGGGGTTATAAGATGGATCGCTCGCCCGATTGCGTTTCGGCGGGTTCCACCACGGCGCATGGGGATAGTCGGCATTGCTATTGGGGCATGTTGCCCACAGCCGGCCATCGAAATCCTGCCCGCTGCCCAAATAACGCAATATGCCCTGCACGATGGGGTGGCTGGCATCGTCAAAACCGATTTCATGTAGCGTTTCACCGGCCACCCATGCTGCAATTGGCGTGGAATTTGGGTTCCAGTTATCAAGTTCGAGGGCATGGCCAAAGCCGCCGTCTTCGTTTTGATAAGCCGCCAAGGCTGTCAGCACAGCTTCGCGGCTACCGCCCTCAAAGTGAAACTGAAAGCGCGCTAAGTCCAGCGGGCGGGCATTGCGGTAGACGAACACGCGGGCTTTATTATAATCAGGCATCGTTTAACCCCTATTCTTTCTGTATTAGCAGATATTAAAATTCGCCGTTTAAATATTTTTCGATGTCTGTGACCGGGATATCACAGCGCTGGGCAACTTCCTGGACGGTCATGCCGCGGGACATGAAGCGTTGAATGACGTGCAGAAAGTTTTCGCCGACTTCGATGATGTGGCCGTCCGGGTCATAAAAATGAACGCCCCGCTGGCCCCAGGGCTGTTCCACCACACCGCCTTTGACAAGCGCAATGCCTGGGTAATTTTCCAGTTTGGTGATAAAAGCATCGAAGTCGCCAGTTTCAAAGACCAGTTCCATGTTGTGCGGGCGGGCAATGACAGTTTCTTTGGGCACGCCAATGATTTCGTCGAAGCCCTGCTGCAACGCAAACCCAGCTCTCTTAAAGGAAACGTTGACGCCCCAGTCGGTGTCGATCTCCAGGCCCAATAAGTTTTGATAGAATCTTTTTGAGGCTTCGATGTCTTTTACAGACAAACATACGCATTCATATTTCACGCATTTCGCTCCATATCTTTTTGGTTTGACTTATTCTAACACATCGAACACGACAACAGTGTGTCATGTTCGAAAATAAATTGTGATATTTTTGAGGACGAGCCCAGGCCTTGTCTGAGGCCTAACGCCCTCTGGGTATTCCCAAGCCTCCAACCGGCACACCCAAAACGGCATCGGACACGGCTCTTGCCAGCGTTGCGTTGGCGCCCCTGGCTTCGTTGGACAGCAGGATAATTCTTGTGCTGCTGTTGCGGTCGTATATCATGTGGGAAGCAAACCCTGCGACTTCCCCCAGGTGGTACCATATGGAATCGCCCACAAACATCCAGCCGTAATTGTAGTCTCCCGCTTGAACGGTGTCCAGCAGATATTCGGGGAACAGCGTGCCACCAAAGTAGGCGTCCAGCCAAAGATTGAGGTCATCGACTGTGGAAATGAGCCCGCCTGTGGAATAGGCAAAAAAGAAGGGCCAGTTGTTGGGGTCAAAGAAATTTTGACCACCCACATAAAAGGCGGGGAGACCATGGGGTGTTACGGATTCGTCAATGCCGCTAAAGCCCGAGTTTCGCATACCTGCGGGCGTGAATAATCTGCTGGCGACGAATTCTTCGTAGGGCATGCCGGAGGCCTGTTCAATGATCCGCCCTAAGAGCCAATAATCTGTGTTGCAGTAGATGGAACGCGTTTGGGGTGCGCCAGTCCAATAATGTTCAAAAATATATGCCTCCAGTTCTGCCATGGATATGGCGAGGGCTT
>Ga0131853_10013821_pt1 | contig 14801 bp, 15 predicted proteins | sample TergutLab28metaG_FD_92764 | JGI IMG/M metagenome (GOLD analysis project Ga0131853, IMG submission 92764) | Labiotermes labralis P1 segment gut microbial communities from Petit-Saut dam, French Guiana - Lab288 P1 (version 2) (version 2) | ecosystem: Host-associated > Arthropoda: Insects >... | reverse complement strand
TCACCCGCGACGGGTGAACTCGAGAGCATTCCCTGGAACCCTCGAATCTGCCGAAGTATCTTCGCGTTGGACGAAACCGAGATCCTTTGAGAGACAGGATTGTCGATGGAGGTAGTGGGATGACGACCAACGTTTTCGGGGCCGAGCCGATTCCGGGCGGCGAGTCGCTGCCGTTCCCACCGACGCCGTCGGGGAGTATCGCCGGCCGCACCATGCAGGAGTCGGTCTACAGCCCGCGTCCGAAGGCCCGGCATCTGCCGGACGATGTCCCGAACATCCTCGTCGTCCTCATCGACGACGCCGGCCCCGGTCTGCCGAGCGCATTCGGCGGCGAGGTGAACACCCCGACGCTGGAACGGACGCTCGGTGAGGGGGTCAGTTACAACCGCTTCCACACCACCGCGATGTGCTCACCGACCCGTGCTTCGCTGCTGACCGGGCGCAACCATCACCGTGTCGGCAACGGGCAGATCGCCGAACTCGCCAACGACTGGGACGGCTACTCCGGCCACATACCCAAGTCGAGCGCTACCGGCGCCGAGGTCCTGCGCCAGTACGGCTACACCACGGCCGCTTTCGGCAAGTGGCACAACACCCCGGCCGAGGAGACCACCGCCGCCGGCCCGTACGACAACTGGCCCACCGGTGTCGGTTTCGACTACTTCTACGGGTTCCTCGCCGGCGAGGCCTCCCAGTACGAGCCGAACCTGGTCCGTAACACCACCGTCGTGCTGCCGCCGAAGACGCCGGAGGATGGCTACCACCTCAGCGAGGACCTCGCCGACGACGCGATCGGCTGGCTGCGGCGACACAAGGCGCTCGACGCCGATCGACCGTTCTTCATGTACTGGGCCAGCGGCTGCCTGCACGGACCGCACCACATCATGAAGGAGTGGGCGGACCGCTATGCCGGCAAGTTCGACGACGGTTGGGACGCCTACCGCGAGCGGGTCTTCGAGCGCGCCAAGGAGAAGGGGTGGATCCCTCCGGAGGCGGAACTGACCGACCGCGACCCCACGATGCCGGCGTGGGACGACATCCCGGAGGACGAGAAGCCCTTCCAGCGACGGCTGATGGAGGTCGCCGCCGGCTTCGCCGAACACTGTGACGTCCAGGTCGGGCGACTGTTCGACGAGCTCGACGAACTCGGCTACCGCGACAACACCCTCGTCCTCTACATCTGGGGGGACAACGGCTCGTCGGGTGAGGGCCAGGACGGCACCATCAGTGAACTCCTCGCCCAGAACGGCATTCCCACCACCACCGCGCAGCACATCGCCGCACTCGAGGAGCTCGGCGGGCTCGACGTGCTCGGCTCCCCGAAGACCGACAACCAGTACCACGCCGGGTGGGCGTGGGCGGGCAGCACGCCCTACAAGGGCATGAAGCTGCTCGCCTCCCACCTCGGCGGCACCCGCAACCCGATGGTCGCCAGGTGGCCTGAGAAGATCACCCCGGATCCGACCCCGCGCACCCAGTTCCTGCACTGCAACGACCTGGTGCCGACCTTCTACGACATCGTTGGCATCACCCCGCCGCGGACCGTGAACGGGATCCCGCAGGACCCGATCGACGGCGCCAGCTTCGCCCCCACCCTGGTCGACCGGGATGCGAAGGCCGGCAAGCTGACCCAGTACTTCGAGATCATGGGTAGCCGCTCGATCTACCACGACGGCTGGATGGCGTCGGCGTTCGGCCCGCGCGCACCGTGGTTGAAGGGCGTACCCGGCGGCATCCGCGACTGGAGCCCCGACGACGACACCTGGGAGCTCTACAACCTCGACGAGGACTGGACTCAGAACCGGGACCTCGCCGAGCAGCATCCCGAGAAACTCGCCCAACTGCGCGAGTTGTTCGCGATCGAGGCGGCCAAGAACAAGGTCCTGCCCGTCGGCGGTGGGCTGTGGGTGGCCGCCATCCATCCCGAGCAACGCATCACCACCCCCTACACGAGTTGGCAGTTCACCGGCGACGTCGTCCGGATGCCCGAGTTCTGTGCGCCCGCACTGGGAAACAAGAACAACCGGGCCACCATCGAGCTGACGGTCCCCGCCGCGGCGAGCGGAGTGCTCTACGCCCTCGGCGGCAACGGTGGCGGTCTGACGTGCTTCATGGACGACGGCTACCTGTGCTACGAGTACAACTTGTTCATCCTGATGCGAACCAAGATGCGCTCTGCCGCACCGATATCCCCGGGCAAGCACACCATCGAGGTGCTCACCGAATACGCCGAGGCCCGCCCCGGAGGACCGTTGAACGTGACCATGAGCGTCGACGGTCAGCCGGTGAGCAAGACGACGGTGCCGGTCAGCGCGCCGCTGCTGTTCACCGCCAACGACTGTCTCGACATCGGAACCTGCCTCGGCTCCCCCGTCTCCCTGGACTACTTCGACCGCGCCCCGTTCCCGTTCAACGGATCCATCGACACGGTGACCGTCGAGTACACCTGACCGCGTCGGGGCCGTGTCGGATCATCCGACACGGCCCCGCGGTCTGATGACGACAGCGAGTTTTCGATCCCGGCCTCAGCCGAGTGCGGCCACCGCGCCGACCAGGGCCAGAATTGCACCGACGCCACCGATGATGGTGCCCACGCCGCTGACGATCGGCTGAATCTTCTTGATCATTGCAAGATCTGCTTCAGACGAGCCCATGTTTCTCTCCCCGACTTCGCTCGAATTGATTCGACATCCGCCGACGCACGCGACGGCTCGAGTACCGCCCGATCCTCTACCGGAGCGGCAAGACGTGACACTAATCCACTTTGGGTGTTCTGTCGCGTCGAAGATGCTGCGGCTAGGACATATTCAGCGCAACAGCGGCTCGGACGAGTGCCTTGAACGCTTCTTCGTCGATCTGATCGCCCTCGTGGAAATCGATGGCGCGCCGGGTGCTGCCCTCGAGGCTGGAGTTGAAGAGGCCGACCGGATCGTCGAGTGAGGCACCCTTGGCGAAGGTCACCTTCACGGCCTTCTTGTATGTCTCACCGGTGCAAATCATTCCGGCGTGATACCAGACCGGGACCCCTCGCCACTTCCACTCCTCGGTCACGTCGGGTTCGGCCTTCTTGACGAGACTCCGTATCCGGGCCAGCATCTCGCCTCGCCAATCGCCCAACTCCCGGATTCTCTCGTCGATCAGCCGGGAGGGAGATTCCGCGTCGTTCGAACCGCTCTTGTTGTTCACCATGGCTGTCGGTCGCTCTCTCGAGGTTGTCGGTGCTCGCCCGTGACCCGAGTATCGTCGCCGGCCGCCTCGATTGCACCGCAATTCGACGTGTGTCGGGATCGCCCGACTCGTGCTCGGTCGTGGGCGCCGAAACCGATCCGGCACCCCGTCGAGGTGCACTACCGTGATCATCAACCGCTATGTGGAGGTGGACGATGGACGTCGTCATCCTGATCGGTCGAATCCTCTTCTCTGCGCTGTTCCTCTACTCCGCCGTTGGCCACCTGACGCAATCCAAGTCGATGGCCCAATACGCCGAGAGCAAGGGCGTTCCCGGCGCCCAGCTCGCGGTCCTGGCGTCGGGTGTGCTCCTCGTCGTCGGCGGCCTCAGCGTGCTCCTCGGTGTGTGGGCCGATCTCGGTTCGCTGCTGCTGATCGTGTTCCTGGTGCCGACGGCGGCGATCATGCACGGATTCTGGTCGGAATCCGATCCGCAGAACCGGCAGATGGAGATGATCCAGTTCAGCAAGGACATCGCCCTCGCCGGCGCGGCGCTGATGCTGTTCGCGTTCTTCGCCCACACCAGCGAGCTCGGACTGACGATCACCGGTCCGCTGTTCACGGTCAACTGACCCGGACGGGCCCTACGGCTACGACCCCGTCGAGCCCAGGCTGCCGAACGGGCTCACGCTCCCCGTCGTCGGCTCGGGCGTCTCACAGAGTCCCGCCGGATGCGACACCGTGCGCAGGCCGATACCCGGCCCCGCCGAACAGGACGCCCCATTGACGTGGGCGAGGATGGCCCGCACCGGGATACCGAAGCTCATCGGACCGCCCTCGACGGCCGCCGCGTGTGCGCAGTCGACCGCGTCGGCCACGTTGGACCCGCTGGTGATGCCCAATGCCCTCGTGCCCGTGATGATCGCGCCGCCACTGTCCCCGGCGAGGGTGCACGCGTTGTCGGTGAAGCCGTGCACCGGCCAGCTCTCGCCGCCGTCCCCGAGCAGGTCGGTGGTGTAGTCGGCGTAGGTCACCGTCCCGCACGTGTAGCCCGACGTCTGGCCCGACTTGCACACCGGCGCACCGGCGACGGGCACCGCGGTGCCGGTGATCGCCAGCGTGCCGATGGCGCCGCGAACCTCGGGCCGACCGAGGCCGGCGGCCGCGGCCTCCGGCGTCAGCCTGATCACCGAGTAGTCCAGTCCCCCGCCCGTGTCGCCGACCCCGGATTCGGCGAAGTCGCCCACCCGGGGACTGTTGCGGAGGGCGCTGAAATTCGGCGCGTACACCGATGCCGCGTCGGCCGTGCCCGCCGTCGCCTGACTCGGGTCGCAGTGCCCCGCGCTGAGCACGAGCGGCGTGCCGTCACTGTCGGTGGCTGTGAACCCGAACGAACACACCATGATCGACTGGGCCGTGGCGAGCGGGCCGGTGGCGGTGATGTACGCGTCGCCCCCGATCGGGTCGGTTCCGGACGCGACGTGGAACCGCGGCGACGGCGGCGGCGAATCGGTCAGCCGATTTGTTTCGGCCCGTGCGGTTTCCAGCGCGAGCGGAGACGCCACGATCTGGGCGCGATAGCCGGCCGCGACGGCCGACGCCGCGGCCACGGGCGAGGCGACCGCGACGGTGGGTATGCCGTCGTCGTCGAGCCAGGCACCACCGAAGGATCCGGGGTCGACGCGACGCATGTCGCTCGCGTAGCCCGCCACCTGCTGCGCCGCATCGGCGCGCGCGAGATACTCCTCCGGGGTCAGATGCAGGTCGCGCTGGATGGCCGCGACGAGGTCCGCGGGGAGTCCGTCCGCCGTCGACGGGGCCGGTTCCGCCTGCACGATGCCGGTGGCCGACAGTGCCGCGAGCGCGGCGCTGGTTCCGACAATTGCGACGCGACGCGCCAGCCTCGTACGCATACCGCTCCTCTGATGGGTGCCGTCCGGTTCGTCACCGCACCCACCGTGGGCGACACCCGCACCAGTGCGGGCAGATGAAAGATACGGCAAACGAACTGGTCCGTACTCCGATTCCAGGGCCCGAAACTGTCAACGCGACGGTTCGCGCGCCGGAACACTTGACCGGTGCAGTGCCGCCTGAGCGAGCGCTCAGACCCCCAGCGGCCTACCATTCGAGAGCCTCGCGATCGGCGAGGTGCCCGTCGGGCGAGCACACACACGGCGCTCGACCTGGTACTTGTACTGCCGAAAGTCAAGGAGTCGTCTCATGAACCACGAACTCGGAGATCAGGCGACCATCACGACCGTCAAGGGCGATGTCGTCTTCATCGGCAGTTCCGCCGCCCTGGGCGAGGCCCGCGAACTGGCGCGGGCGTTCGGCCACGGCCGAAGCGATGTCGCGCGGGGAGATCTCGCCTACGCGGTGGTCGACGACGACGTCCTCGACGGCATCTGCACCCCCGCCGAGGCCGGGTTGCTGGTTCAGGTCCGCGCCCTCGACGTGACCGTGCTGACCGTGCACGACGCCCGCACCCGTTTCCGCACGGATCCGGAGCCCATCTCGCTGGCGTGATTGGACTCTCAGCAGAGTCTTGGCCCATTCACAGGGTCCGGTGCTAGAAAAGTAAACATGTCGTGGCTGTGGATCGCACTGGGGGCGTGGCTCGTCGTCGCCCTCGTTGCGGCGGTGCTCATCGGGCGCGGTATTCGGCGCGCCGACAGTGAGGAACTCGGATCCACGCTCGACTGGGATCCCGCAGCCCTCGAGACCGAGGACTCCCCCCGCCCGCAGGACTGACGCCGGCAGAGAACTCACGTGCCTGACCGGCCGCGCCAGGCCTCGTCGCGGCCTTCGCCTCGCGTGCGGTCAGTGCCGCAAAACGGTAGGCCGACAATCCGTTCGCGCCGTCTCGCTTCCCTCCGCCGACAACGTCGCGCGCACGTGCCCGACAACCGGACGAATCGTCCGACACTTCCGGCAAACCCCCAAAAAGCCGCATTTACTTGGACATTTGACAAGTGGCGCCCTCGGCGTCAATCACGTACAACTGACTGCATTCCGTGATCGACCCCCATTCCGTGCCCGTGCGGGCACGACAAACCGAAGGGCGTTCCGTATATGCAGCTCCCCATGTCACCGGCCGATTCCGTCTTCCTTCTCGGTGAGTCTCGGGAGCATCCGATGCACGTCGGTGGACTCGTCCTGCTCCAGCCACCGGACGGCGCCGAGGCGCACGATGTCCGCGAGATGCTCGACGAGGCGATCGCTCGCAACCAGGTCACCCCGCTCCTCGGCAAGCGCCCGCGGCGGTCGGTTTCCTCACTCGGACAGTGGAGTTGGGAGACCGATGACCAGTTCGACATCGGCCACCACATCCGGCACGACGCCCTCGCCCAGCCCGGCGGGATGCGCGAGTTGTCCGCGCTGGTGTCGCGCCTGCACAGCACCCTGCTCGACCGCAACCGGCCGCTGTGGGAGATGCACCTCATCGAGGGACTCGCCAACGGCCACTACGCGGTCTACACCAAGATCCACCACAGCGTCGCCGACGGCGTCAGCGCGATGCGTCTGCTGCGCCGCGCGCTGAGCACCGACTCCGACAAGCGCGGGATGCCGGCGCCGTGGGAACCGCGGGGCCGCACCGAACGTCCCACTGTCGATGTCGACGGCGGGCTGCTCGACCTGCCGTTCTCCGCCGTGCGCACCGCCGCCGACGTGGTGGGCGAGGCGACCGGACTGGTCCCCGCGGTGACCGACTCGGTGGTGCGCGCATTCCGGAACCAGGGCGGGCCGGTCTCGTTCGCCGCACCGCATTCCGTCCTGAACGTGCCGATCACCGGGGCACGCCAATTCGCCGCCCGCAGTTGGTCACTCGACCGATTACGGCTGGTCGCGAAGTTGGCCGACGCCACCATCAACGACGTCGTGCTGGCGATGTGCTCGGGCGCGCTGCGCGGTTATCTCGAGGACCGGGGCGCCCTGCCGGACCGCTCGCTGGTGGCGATGGTGCCCGTGTCGCTGCGCGGCGAACGCGACGAACCGCAACCGATCAATGCGTCGAACGAGCAGAGCGGCAACCGGATCGGCACCCTGATGTGCAACCTCGGAACCGACCTCACCGACCCGGCCGCACGACTCGAGACGATCCGCACGTGCATGACCGAGGGTAAGGAGGCGATGCGCGGGATGAGCACCGCTCAGGTTCTCGCGATGGCCGCGCTCGGGTCGGCGCCGCTGGCACTCGACATGCTGCTCGGGCACCACGGGCCGGTGCGTCCGCCCTACAACCTCATCATCTCCAACGTCCCGGGCACGAACTCCCCGCTGTACTGGAACGGGGCACGGCTCGAGGCGCTCTACCCGCTGTCGCTCCCGTTGGACGGCCAGGCCCTCAACATCACCTGCACCAGCACCGACAACTCGATCTCGTTCGGCCTCACCGGCTGCCGCCGCGCGATGCCGCAGCTGGGACCGATCCTCGACGGCCTCGACGCCGAACTGGCCGCGCTCGAGACCGCCGCCGGCATCTGACCCCGGCAACGGCCCGTCAGGCCTCGAAGGGGATCACGTTGCCGGCCACGTCACGGGACCCGGCGTCGGCCTCGATCGCCTCGGCGAGATCGGTGACCGTCGCCCACGTCCGGGGTGGCTCGTCGTCGAGGTTGCCGATCGTGAACCAGGACTCGGTGTCGCGGTAGCGGACCAGACCGCGGCCCTCGGCGTCGAGTGTGACGTCGAGGGCTCCGGACACCGTCCCTTCCTCTTCGGTCATGACGGCGGCCGGCACGGGGATCGCGACGATGTCGGTTATGCGGCCCCTCCTTGACGGATGCAGTCGTCGACGGCGGTCCGCAGAGCGGCCTGCTCGGCGGAGTCGACAGCCAGCCCGTACTTTACCTTCACCTGCAGGTAATGATCGACGTACGTGCACCGGAACTTCCCGGGCGGCAGGTAGTTCGCCGCGTCCTGGTCGCCCTTCGACCGGTTGGCCGACGGATCCGCCGCCACGAGATTGACTGCGTCGTTGGCGATGTTCCGGCGGGTGGCCTCGTCCATCTTGGAGGCACCCGAGCGCCACGCCTCCGCCAGCGGGACGATGTGTTCCGCGTCGACCTCCGACGAGGCCGTCATGAACTTGTACGGCTTGAGTTCGCCGGTCTTCCGGTCGATGAAGCCGTACTCGTCCTGCCAGCCGCCGCCGGAACCGACCGTCAGCGCGCATGTTTTCGGATCCAACTGCACGGGACCGACCGCGTCGCGCAGCATCATCACGTCGCGCGTCGTGCACCGGCTGTACTGTGCGAACTCGGCACCGAACCCGTGTTCGGGCGTGTTCTGATCCCAATGCGGGAACTGCTCACGGCTGTAGCCCGTCATCGGCAGTTCGGGTGCGACCTTCACCTGCGCGAGCAGGCCGGTGAGTTCACCCGCCGGGACCGTGGCCGGGACGGAACCGGAATCCTTTCCGGTGTCGGTCCCCAGCCACTCGTCGACGAGGACGTAACCGACCGCCATGACCACGGCGATCAACACCGACCCGACAACTGTCAGAATTCGACGCACCCGAACCCTCATCTCTCGCACATACGTTCGCAGGACGGAATACTAACCGGTCCGGAAAAATCGTTCGTCCGCGCGTTACCACACACCGGAATTGGGCCTCGCGAGCTCCACCGCTCCGGACGTACAGTCCGAATCGGGCAGATCGTCCGCCCGCCCGTGCGCCAGCGTCAGGAGTTCGATGTCCCCCACCATGCAGTACGTGCCCCTCCCCGGAACGGACCTCGTCGTCTCGACGGTCTCCCTGGGCTGCAACAACTTCGGCTCCCGGATCGACGCGGCGCAGTCCTACGCAGTCGTCGACGCCGCATTCGAGCACGGCATCACCTTCTTCGACACCGCCGACGTGTACTCCACCGGCGAATCGGAGAAGATCCTCGGTGCCGCGCTCGCGGGCCGCCGCGACCGGGCCGTCATCGCAACGAAGTTCGGCGCCCCCATGAGCGAGACCGACCGCGGGTCGTCACCCGACTACGTGCGCCGGGCGTGCGAGGCCAGCCTGCGCCGCCTGGGCGTCGACCACATCGACCTGTACTACCAGCACGCGCCCGACCCGACGACGCCGATCGAGGACACCCTCGGCGCCCTCGACGAACTCGTGCAGGCCGGCAAGGTGCGGCACATCGCCTGCTCCAACAGTTCGGCGCAGCAGATCGGCCAGGCGGTCGAGACGTCGCGCGAGCGCGGGCTGCCCCGCTTCGTCGCCGCCCAGATCGAGTGGAATCTCCTCGAGCGCAACGTCGAAGCCGAGATCGTGCCGGCCTGCGCACAGGACGACGTCGCCGTGATCCCCTACTACCCGCTGGCGGCCGGCCTGCTCACCGGCAAGTACCGCCGGGGCAGCGAGTTCCCCAAGGGCTCACGCTTCGACAAGTCCGAGTACTTCGCGGCCACCGCCACCGACGCGGCACTCACCCGCGTCGAGGAACTGCTGACGCTGGCGAGCAAGCTCGACCGTCAGCTGTCCGAACTGGCCGTCGCGTGGCTCGACGCCCAGCCGCAGGTCGCATCCGTCCTTATCGGCTCGGCCACGCCTGCGCAGGTCGCGAGGAACACGTCGCACTTGCGTCGCCCGCTCGACGAAGACGAACTGGCGATGATCGGCGCGTTCCTCGATGAGCACTGACGAGCACTGACGAGCACTGACGGACGAAAAACGGTGGGCCCGCCGAAGCGGGCCCACCGTTGCGTTTCGAGAGGTGCGTCAGTCCTGCGCGAGCGGCGGCAGGGTGACGACCTGGCCGGCGTACGACAGGCCGGCACCGAAACCGACGAGCAGCGCCAGCTCACCCGGCTTCGCCTTGCCGGTGCGGATCACTTCCTCCATCGCCAGCGGAATCGACGCCGCGGACGTGTTGCCGGTCTCGGCGATGTCGTCGGACACCGGCACCGTCTCGGGCAGCTTGATCTGGCGGGCGATGACCTCGTTGATGCGGCCGTTCGCCTGGTGCGGAATGAACGCCCCCAGATCGTCGAGCGCGACACCGGCCCGCTCGGCGGCCTTCAGCGCGATCTTGCCGACCTCGAACGCGGCCCAGCGGAAGACGGTGGTGCCTTCCATCCGGATCCACGGACGCTGCGACGGGTCGTTCGCGTACGTGAGCCAGTCCGGCTCCTGGCGGATCGCGTCGGCCTGGGAGCCGTCCGAGCCCCACACGACCGGGCCGATGCCCGCCGTCTCGCTCGGGCCGATCACGACCGCGCCGGCGCCGTCACCGAAGATGAACCGCACGGTGCGGTCCGTCGGCTCGGTGCTGTCGGTCATCCGCTCGACACCGACCACGAGCACGTAGTCCTCGGTGCCGATACGGACCATGTCCGAGGCGACGGACAGCGCGTAGCAGAAGCCCGCGCAGCCGGCGGTCAGGTCGAAGGCGGCCGATCCGCCCGTGCCGAGCGCCTCGGCGACCAGCGAGGCACACTGCGGCGTCTGCGCCGGGTACGTGGACGTCGCGATGACGACCGCACCGATCTGCTCACCCTTGATGCCGCTGGCCTCGAGCGCCTTGCGACCCGACGCGATCGCCATCGCCAGCACCGACTCGTCGTCGTTGGCGAAACGGCGGTTCTTGATGCCCGACCGCGTCTGGATCCACTCGTCCGTGGAGTCGATCGTCTGGCAGATCTCGTCGTTGGTCACGACCCGCTCCGGGCGATAAACCCCCAACCCGAGGATGGCGGCCTGCCTCACCCCGCCGGAGTTCGAGATCTGCGCAACCATGTTTGGTCTCCTCTACAGCCAATACCGGGGGCTCGCACGGCCCCGTCCACCACGACACGGTACTTCGCGAACCGGACCTTGCACTATCACTCGGACATCTCGCCCCGGAGCAGGACGCGACGCGTTCGCGCGCCGGATCGAGTGGGACACCCGAGACAATTCCCCCTCACAACTGCAGACTCCCACGATCGGAACAATTCAGAAATGGCGTGGAAGTTGTTGCGACAGTTCCCGGATCCCGGTCTTCGAATTCAATTCCCCTGCTAGCGTGAAACGCGCTCACACGAATGATCAAGCGGCCAAACCCTGGACATAACGCCAGGTAGAACCGATATCCACCGTCGATGGGGACATCCGTGAGGCTGAACCGAGTGAACTCCGCAGCGGCAGCTCTGATATGCGCGACGGCGTCCGTGCTGGCGTTCGCCGCACCCGCCGGCGCCGATCCGAATTCGGTCAATCCAATTCCCGTGCTCAATGGCACCAACGGGCTACCGGCCCTGCACGGACGCTGTCAGGCCGTGGCGCAGGCGACCGGGCTGCTCAGCGCCAACCGCACACAGGACGTCAACGTGCTCGGCACCGACCTCGGCATCATGTGGGACAACGGCAACGGCCAGGTCCTGACCGCGTTCGGCGACACCGCCGGGCTGGGGATCCCCAACCTGCTGGCCGGCAGCCTGTGGTCGTGGCGCAGCAACGTCCTCTTCCGCAGTTCCGACCACGACCTCGCCGACGGCATGACGTTCGACAGCACACCCCGCGACATCGTCGGTCAGTCGAAGGAACTGATGCCGAGCCCCAAGATCCCGTTCGTCGAGATCAGCCGCATCCCCACCGCCGGCGTCGCGGCCGACGGGATGCAGTACATGAGCATGATGTCGGTCAAGGACTGGGGCGACCCCGGCAAGTGGGAGACCAACTACTCGAGCCTGGCCTTCTCCACCGACAATGGCGAGAACTGGACCGAGGCCACCGAGACCCGGCGTCCCCCCGTCGGCGGCAACCGCAACTTCCAGATGGGCGCCTTCCTGAAGGACGACGGCTTCGTCTACCAGTACGGCACACCGCCCGGCCGCGGAGGACTGGTCTACGTCGCACGCGTACCCGAGCAGAAGATCCGCGACCTCGGCGCGTACGAGTACTGGGACGGCGGCAAGTGGGTGCCGAAGAACCCCGACGTCGCCGCGCCGATCGTCTTCGGCGGTGTCGGCGAGATCTCGGTGCAGTACAACGACTTCCTGGGCCAGTACCTCATGCTCACGACCGACGACCACAACTCGGTCGTCATGCGCCGCGCGCCCGCACCCACCGGGCCGTGGAGCGCACCCGAGGTCCTCATCGACAGCGGCGAACTCCCCACGATGTACGGCGCGTACATGCACCCGTGGTCGTCGGGCCCCGACCTCTACTTCCTGACCACCGTGCACTCCAACTACAACGTCCTGCTGATGCACACGACGCTGCAACGCTGAGAACGCCGACCACACACCGCCCGAACCGCTGCTACCGTCCCAAGCAAACACTTGGTTTGCATCAGCAAGGAGACGACGTGGAGCAGCAGAAGAGCACCGACCCGCGCGGCGAGATCCAGGACCTGTTGGCCCGGATCGCCCAACTCGCCGACGACGGCACCGTCGAGGAGTACCTCGAGCACTTCACCGCCGACGCGATCTGGGAGTCGCAGCCCAATCCGGTGACCGGAATGGCCGCCCAGCTGCGTCAGGGTGTCGCGGTGATCGAAGAGGGTGTGCGGGAGCGCCGCGCCGGCGGGGTCCAGGGTCCGGGCACGTCGAGCCGGCACGTCATCACGACCGTCGCGGTGTCGCTGGACTCGGAGACCGAGGCGTCGTCGACGGCCTACTGGCTGTTCTTCCGCGACACCACCACCGAGCCGCGCCTGTCCGGCGTCGGCCGGTACGACGACACCCACCGCTACGAGGACGGGCGCTGGAAGCTGGCGCACCGCAGGATCACCGTCGGCTGAGCCGACAACTAGACCCCGTCGGCTGAGCCGACAACTCGGCCCGGTCGGCTGAGCCGGCAATTCAGAACTGTCGGCTCAGCCGGCAATTCAGAACTGTCGGCTCAGCCGACTGTGGGACCGCCGGGCACGGGACGTGACCCGGCGATACCGTCGTCCCCATGGACGCACAGGACTGGGACGACCGGTATTCACAGACCGACATGGTGTGGGGCGCGCCGCCGAATCCGGTGGTGGTGGAGTTCGCGACGTCGCTGCCCGCCGGTCGGGCACTGGACCTGGCGTGCGGTGAGGGCCGGCACGCGCTGTGGCTGGCCACCCGCGGGTGGCAGACGACCGGCGTCGACTTCTCGCCGGTGGCGATCGACAAGGCCCGACGGGTCGCGGCACAGGCGCCGCGGTCGGTACGCGAGCGCCTGACATACGTCGTCGACGACATCACGACTACCGCGGCGCTCGACGATCCGGCCGGCTATGACCTGGTCCTCATGATCTTCATCCACCTCGATCCGGCACAGCGGCGCATGCTTGTGAGACGCGTCATCGACGCGCTGAAACCCGAGGGAATCCTCATGATCCTGGGGCACGACGCGACCAACCCCGAGCAGGGCGTCGGCGGCCCTCAGAACACCGAAATCCTTTACACGCCGGACGATTTGAAGGACGATCTGGATGGCCGCCTCGACGTGGCGGTGGCCGAAAGGCGCTATCGGGACACCGAGAGCGGCACCGCGATCGACGCGCTCTTGGTCGCGCGTAGACCCAGCCTTGGCAGCTAACTTAATCGCGGGTAACATCGGCTAAGTTACCGGCGAGTAGCTAAATGGGCGGTACTCGACGGAAAGAAAGACCGCACCAGCAGTGCCACTTCAGGGAGAGCAAAACATGGGCCACTACAAGAGCAACGTCCGAGACCTCGAATTCAACCTCTTCGAGGTTCTTGGTCTGGACAAGCCGCTGAGCGAGGGTGTGTGGGGGGACCTGGACGCCGACACCATCAAGGACATGCTGTCCGAGGTCGCGCGCCTTGCAGAGGGCCCGCTCGGTGAGGCCTTCGCCGACGCCGACCGCAACCCGCCGGTGTTCGACCCTGAGAAGCACGAAGCGACGCTGCCTGAGTCCTTCAAGCAGTCGTTCAAGGCGATGTGGGACGCCGAGTGGTACCGCATGGGCCTCAGCGAGGAGATCGGCGGCGTGCCGGTGCCGCGCGCGCTCGTGTGGGCAATCTCCGAGATGCTGCTCGGCGCGCAGCCTGCCGCCTTCATGTACCAGGCCGGCCCGTCGTTCGCGAACGTTCTCTACAACAACGGCACCGACGAGCAGAAGCAGTGGGCCGCAACCTGCGTCGAGCGCGGCTGGGGCGCCACCATGGTGCTGACCGAGCCGGACGCCGGTTCCGACGTGGGCGCCGGCCGCACCAAGGCGATCAAGCAGGACGACGGCACCTGGCACATCGAGGGCGTCAAGCGCTTCATCACCTCGGCCACCTCGGACGACCTGTTCGAGAACATCTTCCACCTGGTCCTCGCCCGCCCCGAGGGCGCCGGCCCGGGCACCAAGGGCCTGTCGCTGTTCTTCGTGCCCAAGTTCCTGTTCGACTTCGAGACCGGCGAGCTGGGCGAGCGTAACGGCGTGTTCGTCACCAACGTCGAGCACAAGATGGGCCTGAAGGCCTCGGCGACCTGTGAGCTGTCGTTCGGCCAGCACGACGTTCCCGCCAAGGGCTGGCTGGTCGGCGAGGTGCACAACGGCATCGCGCAGATGTTCGAGGTCATCGAGATGGCCCGCATGATGGTCGGCACCAAGGCGATCGCCACGCTGTCGACCGGCTACCTGAACGCCCTGGACTACGCCAAGTCCCGGGTGCAGGGCGCCGACCTGACCCAAATGACCGACAAGACCGCCCCGCGGGTG
>Ga0131853_10013816_pt1 | contig 14803 bp, 17 predicted proteins | sample TergutLab28metaG_FD_92764 | JGI IMG/M metagenome (GOLD analysis project Ga0131853, IMG submission 92764) | Labiotermes labralis P1 segment gut microbial communities from Petit-Saut dam, French Guiana - Lab288 P1 (version 2) (version 2) | ecosystem: Host-associated > Arthropoda: Insects >... | reverse complement strand
CGTGTCGGTATCACACGGCATCGCCATTACGCGGGTACATCGTAACTAAGAAAAAAATCTGGCGTCATTTCGTTACGGCATCGCCTTACTTTTAAAAACCCTTCGGGTTTTTGGCGACCTTGCGGTCTAAAAACCCACGGAAGTTTAACATGGGGATTTGCAAAATGAACAAAGGTATGACAAAAATTCCCCTTCGAGAGGCGAAGGGGTGGATGCCTCGGGTGACGATATTTGCAAATGTACGAAATATTGTAACGCAAGGCAGACGGGGTAGTTGATTATTATTTTCTAATGTCATCAAGCCCGCAAAGCCAGTTTATCCTTACATCATAAAAGTCCCCGATTTTGCAAAGATACGCAACTCGTGGTTTACGAACCGAGTTTTCATAATTTTTAAGCGTCAACGGACTTATCTGCAATTCCGCTGCAAGTTCTTCAAGCGTCAGACCGCTTTCAAGCCGTAGTTGTTTCAATCTTTTTGCGAAGGTATCCATATTTTTTGAAAAGTTGCTCATAGTATATTGTATCTTCGGACTTATGAAGTGTCAAGCCTTTCTTCACACTTGTGAAGTAAATTATTATCATGGAAAACTTCGCAAAAAGGCTGAGGGATTTGCGGCATGATGCAAAACTGACCGTTGAACAACTGGCAGAAAAAACCAAGTTAAGCAGCGGTGCAATTTCATATTGGGAAAACAACAAACAACAACCACTTGCCCCCGCCATAATAACACTCGCCAAATTTTTCAAAGTAACAGCGGGCTATTTGCTTGGACTCGAAAACTAATTTTCAACTACCCCGTCATTTGCTTCGCAAATGCCACCCCTTCGCCTCTCGAAGGGGAATTTATTTGAGATTGTCTGTGCCACTGGTAGGGATTGCTTCGTCACTTCGTTCCTCGCAATGACGTGCCTTTGCAAGGTCTGTGAGGTTTAGAGAGATTCCTCGCCTCGTGGGGTCAGTGAGGCTCGGAATGACAAGGGCGAGCGTCCACTCTCCTCTCACTTTCCATTTGACAAAACAAGTATTCTTTGATATATTTTATCTTGTGAAAACAAAAGACCTCCTAGGACTTAAAGAACTTTCCGCCGACGAAATCAGCGAAATTTTGGAACTTTCGGCGGAGATGAAACAGTTGTTACTTTCGGGACATAAAAAAAGCGCGCGGATGGCTGGCAAGAACGTCGCACACGCATTCTATGAGCCAAGCACACGCACGGCGGTGTCGTTCGACGAGGCCGCGAAGATTCTTGGTGCGGTTTCGTGCGGGATGTCCGTCGCCAACAGCGCCGCCGCCAAGAAGGGTGAGAACCTGATGGACACCGCGAAGGTCCTGAGTGCCATGAAGTTCGACGTCATCGTTATACGGCATCAGAGTGCAGGAGCGCCGCACTTCATCGCCAAACATGTGGGCGCGAGCGTGGTCAATGCGGGTGACGGTAGGAACGAACACCCGACGCAGGCACTTTTGGATATGCTTACGATTAAGGAGAAGTTTGGAACCCTGAAAGGTTTGAAGGTTGCGATTGTCGGTGACGTGAAAAACAGCCGAGTCGCAAGGAGCAATATATATGGACTGTCCAAGATGGGTGCGGAGATTCGGATTGCGTGCCCTGATACGCTCTTGTTTTCGGGAAGCGAGGACATGTCCAAGAATTATTCCGTGAAATTTTTTACAAACCCCGAGGACGCCGTTCGTGACGCGGACGTTGTGATGGCACTTCGCCTTCAACTTGAACGAATGAGTGGTGGCCTCATCCCAAGTATCGCCGAATATCATGCACTTTATGGCGTTGATGAAAAGTTGCTCTCCCACGCCAAGAAGGGGGCACTCGTCATGCACCCTGGGCCCGTGAACCGTGGGGTTGAACTTGCCACAAGCGTCATGGACGGCGAGCGAAGTTTAATCGACGAACAGGTCACCTCGGGCGTGGCGGTGCGGATGGCGGTTCTTACCTTGCTGACGGGTTGTAAAGAGGTGCGTGCATGAGCAAACTTCTTATTAAAAATGGCACGTTGGTGCTTGCAAATAAAACAACAAAAGGTGATATACTCGTCGAAAACGGGATGATCACACAAATAGGACAACTTGACAACATTAAAGGCGCGAAAGTTGTTGACGCGACGAACCTCCACGTGTTCGCGGGGTTCATCGACATGCACGTGCATCTGCGTGACCCCGGACAAGAATATAAGGAAGACATCGCGTCAGGGGCTCGTGCTGCCGTCAGGGGAGGTGTTACCTCTGTTGCGTGTATGCCGAATACGACGCCTACCCTTGATATTCCGTCGCTTGTCTCGTACGTCAAAGCGCGCGGGAAAGAGGTCAACCAGTGCAAGGTCTATCCCATCGGTGCGATTACGAAAGGGCAAAAGGACGTTGAACTTGCGGAGATGGGGCTTATGCAAAAGGCAGGGGCCGTGGCGTTTTCGGATGATGGGAGTCATCAGGATGTGATTGATAACGATTGTCTGGCGAAATCGTTGTGCCTCGCTGACGCTCGTAATAGTACGTCTGTGCTGCGTTCCGCACTTGAATACGCAAAAAGCCGCAAGGCCCTCATCATCGTTCATGCGGAGGATAAACTTCTGTCCGACCGAGGCGATGTCAACGAAGGTTACGCCTCGACCCTGAGTGGTTTGCGACCAATTCCACGGGTTGCGGAGGAAATCGCAATCTCGCAAGCCATTCAACTTTTGAAATACTACGGCGACCGCATCCACATCGCACATGTAAGTACGAGAGGTGCGGTTGAACTTATAAGGCAGGCGAAGAAACAAGGTTTGAAAGTGACCGCGGAAACTTGTCCGCACTACTTCACGCTTACCGACGAGGCAGTTCTGACATTCGACACAAATACAAAGATGAATCCGCCACTGCGAACTGCTGACGATGTCAACGCAATCATCGACGGCATGAAGGACGGCACAATTGACTGTATCGCAACTGACCACGCGCCGCACCATATTGACGACAAGCAAACCGAGTACTCGAAAGCAGCGTTCGGCATTGTGGGTCTTGAAACTTTGTTTCCGATAAGTTACACCGCCCTTGTTAAATCAGGCAAGTTCACGCTTCAAGAGTTGACGAAACTTTTGACCCACAACTCTAAAAAGATTTTGAATCTTGAAAATTCGGGTACGCTTGAAATCGGCTCGCCCGCAGATATCACAATCGCGGACCTCACCCGCCAATACAAAATCGACAAGACTAAGTTCGCGTCCAAAGCCCGAAATACCCCTTTCGACGGCATGCAAGTCCACGGCGAAATCAAATACACAATTGTTGACGGGGAAATCAAATGAAGCACCACATTGGAACCGTTCAAATTATTTCTCCCCTATCGCTCGACGTTTTTAAGATGACGCTTGAAGTTGGAACCATGCCAAAGATTAATCCTGGCCAGTTCTTGAATGTAAAAGTCCCAGGCTTCACCCTACGCCGCCCGTTTGGAGTCAGCGGCTTTGGGAAAGACTTCGTAGAGTTTTGTTTTCAAGTGCGAGGTGCGGGCACGAAAGCACTTGCACAAGTAAGGACGGGTGATGAGTTGGATATATTAATGCCACTTGGTAACGGGTTTCCGCAAAACTTCAAACGGGTAATGTTGGTTGGTGGGGGTATCGGTGTTTTTCCGCTCCTCCCCGCTGCGAAAGATGCTTACGCGTTCCTTGGGTTTCGCGATAAAGAATCAGTTGTCTTGGAGCAAGACTTCCGCAAGGTCGCAAAACAAGTCACGATTGTGACGGACGGGTTTGTGACCGACGTCGCGAAACGCGAATTCGACCGCATTAAACCCGACGCAATCTTTGCGTGTGGGCCTGTTGCGATGTTCAAGACACTTAAAGACCTTAATTTCCCCTGCCCTGTCTACATATCCCTCGAAGAACGTATGGCTTGTGGGTTTGGTGCGTGTATATGCTGCACAGTAGGCACAACTCGTGGCAAACAGCGAGTTTGTTGCGAGGGGCCTGTGTTTTTGCTTTCGGAGGTGGATATATGAATCGTTTGATCCGCCATGTCCTCGGACTCACCTTCAAAAATCCAATCCTGCCCGCATCCGGTACATTCGCTTATGGCAAGGAAATCAATGAGCACTTTTATCCAATAAAAGACCTCGGCGGCCTCATCACAAAAGGCATCTCGTCAACTCCATGGGAGGGTAACCCAACTCCGAGGTGCACGGAAACCGCTGGTGGGATGCTTAACGCGGTTGGGCTTCAAAACGCTGGTGTTGAGGTTTTCGTTCGCGATCACCTGCCTTTTATGAAATCCCATGGCATTCCCATAATCGCCCAAGCAATCGGAAAATCTCGGGAAGAATACCTCGACGTTGTCAAAAAACTCTGCGCGGCAGGTGTTGATGCAATTGAACTTAATGTTTCCTGCCCCAATATCAAGATTGGTTGCAGTTTCGGGCAAGACCCCGTCGCCCTTGAAACCCTTGTGCGTGACGTGAAGAAAGTTTGCCCTGTTCCCCTCGTCGTGAAACTCACCCCCAATATCACAAACATCACACCTGTCGCGTTAGCGACAGAACGAGGCGGTGCGGACGCAATCTCCCTGATAAACACCATCGCAGGCATGGCAGTTTGCATCGATTCACGCAAACCAATCCTCGGCAACCGAGTTGGAGGTCTGAGTGGCCCTTGCATCAAACCTATCGCCCTTAAAATGGTCCACGAAGTATATAACGCCGTCAAAATCCCAGTCATCGGCTGTGGTGGTATTTCGAACTTTCGCGATGTGTTGGAGTTCATGCTTTGCGGTGCTACACTTGTGCAAGTCGGAACCCTGAACATGACCGACCCGATGAAAACTTTGGAAATTATCGACGACCTTGAAAATTGGTGCGTCGCTAATAATATTGACAATCTCGATGAGATTGTGGGAGGATTAATGTAATGCCAACTGGATTCAAAAAACTGGAAAGACAAATCAAGGCGAAAAATTCGCACATTTGTCTGGGCCTCGACCCGACGGACGAGATGGACGCACAGGTCAAAAAACATGGAGGTCTTGAAAATTACCTCAAATGGCTCATCGACCAAACGCACGAGTACGTCGTCGCAATCAAGCCGAACCTCGCGTTTTACGAGGAGTCCGCGGAGAAACGCGAAATCCTGAAACGTATCTTTAAGTACGCCGATGAAAAGTATGGACTTGTTAAAATCTTTGACCCAAAACGCGGTGACATTATGGATACGCAGGAGCACTACGCCAAAGCGGACATCGGCAACCTTGACCCCGATATTGTGACCCTGAACCCGTATATGGGCGGAGCGGATGTCGTGGCACCTTACCTTGCCCAAAATCAAAAGGTTTGCGTTTATATCCTGACGGCGACCTCGAACCCTGGGGCAAGTGAATTCCAAGACCTTTTGAGTGGTGGACTTCGTAACTATGAACAAATGGCGCTTCTCGCCCACTCTTGGGAGAAAAGCGACCGCATCGGTTTCGTCATCGGCACTACGAAACCTGAGGCGATGAAAAGCATTCGTAAACTGGAAATCGAACACGAATTTAAACCCGCACACGTCCTTGCTCCTGGGTTTGGCAAACAAGGCGGTAATATGGAGTTCGTTACCTACGCCGGTGAAAATGTCATTTACAACCTGTCGTCATCCCTCACCAAGGAAAAGTACCTAAACGGCAAAACTCCGCGCGAGATGGCACGAATCTGGCGTGACGATATCAACGCATACAAGGCCGAGGCCGTGGAACTTCGCTCAATCACACAAAAAGTTATTGACCTTATGATTATAAGTGACCTTATCCTTATCCCCAAGACCACTGACTTTGCAACTTGGCCGGTCCTTAGGAAAGGTCGCAACAAACTTGAAGCCGCGGGTATTACCCTGCAAGGTAACGACGACGAAAGGCAGGCGACGCTTCGTTCCGCCATCAAAGACGGCATCCTTAAACAAGACGACTTCGCGGCGATTTACCTTGGGCTTCGTGATGTTATGGGGTTTCCCGAAATCCGCCGCCTTATGGCATACCTTTATGTGCAACTTATCCGCGATTCAAAGGTCGAGTTCGACCGCGTCGGCTCGGTCGCGTACGGGGCAATTAATATCGGCGACCTTGTGTCATTTTTCCTTGATAGGCCTGCGTTCCTTGTCCGTAAAGAGCAAGGTGCGGAGGCAACCCACAGCGACATCATCGGCGGTCTCGGCGAAAAGGAGGAAACCGCGATTATGATTGAGGACGTCGCCACAAGTGCGGACTCGCTCATCAAAGTCGTCAAGTATTTGCGTGAGACTACCTCCACCAAAATCACCGACGCGTTCGTGTTCGTCAAACGCACGCCTGAAAGCGAGATTGCGTGTAAAGAGAACGGAATCAAGTTGCACTATGTGATGGATATGAACGAATTGAAAAGATATATTGCGAACAGTAAGTATGTGAGTGATGAGGTTAAAAAGATGATACTGTAGTTTGACAGCTATTTCCTATTTTCCAAACCAAGTAAATAATCGGTAGTAACTCCGAAGAATTTAGCGAGTCTGACCAAGTATATTCCCTTTATATCATGCTTGTTATTTTCCCAACGAACAATTACAGAATCACTCACGCCAATTTCTTTCCCCAATATCACACAAGACAATCCTTTTTCAGTTCTCAACTCTCTTATCCGTTCGCCTGTAATTTTCACAATATAATTTACTACAAAAAAACAGTGAAAACCCTTGACACTGCGTTTTAACAGTGCCATACTGCGATAACGTAGTGGAGGTAACAATGAACTCAACAATAAAACTGATTTTGAACTACATGGACGGCGAGTTTGCAAGAAACTATAAACCAAGAACACCTGTGCCTGATGAAACGCCTGAACAAGCCGAAGGTGCCGACCTCGTTCATGAAGTGGATTTTTTCGCGGCAGAAAGTTTCAAGCTTGGGATTTTACTCGGACTTGAGGTTGCGAAGAAATAATCTACTCGTCGATCCTGCTGACCGTAATCGTTACTTCTTCCAGCACGTCCAGCACAATCTTGACGGTATCAAGGCAGGTGAACACGGGCACCTTGTTTTGAACAGCGACCCAGCGAATCATCGAGCCGTCGGTTGCAACTTGGGCTTCCTGCTTGCCGCTTGTGGTATTGATGACGTATGCGACGTAACCGCTGCGGAGGAGGTTCGGGATGTCCTCGCTGCCCTCCGAGATGCGTTTCAGGATTCTTGTGCGCACGCCGCGGTCTTTCAAGTACATCGCGGTGCCCTTGGTCGCGACGATGTTGAACCCCAAATCGTAAAAGCGTTTGATGAGGGGGAACGCGGATTCCTGGTCGTCGTGTGCAACGGTCGCGAACACAGTGCCGTAGTTCGCCATGGGCAACCCCGCCGCTTTCAAGGATTTGTACACTGCACGGCTGAAATTTTTGTCGTATCCGATTGATTCTCCCGTGGATTTCATTTCGGGAGAAAGCACCGCATCCGACCCTGCGATTTTTGAAAACGAAAATGTTGGGGTTTTTACGTACCATTTTTCTTTTTCGGGGTGGAGCCCGAGAAAGCCTAGGTCTTTCAAGGTTTTATTAAACATCACTTGTGTCGCGAGTTCCGCGACAGGTACGTTGACCGCTTTTGCCAAGAATGGCACGGTGCGCGATGAGCGTGGGTTGACTTCGATGACGTAGACTTCGCCGCTTGTGCTGTCAATTACGAACTGGATATTAAACGGCCCGACGATGCGAAGTCCTTTACCGATTTTTTTGGTATATTCCACAATTTTTTTCTTTGCGACCGCGTCAATCGAAAACGTCGGATAGACGCTTATCGAATCGCCGCTGTGCACGCCAGCACGCTCTATGTGCTCCATGATACCGGGGATAAACACGTCTCCGTTTGTGTCGCACACGGCGTCGACCTCGCATTCTTTTCCGGTTATGTATTTGTCGATAAGGATTGGGTATTTCGGATTGATTTTCAGGGCCTCAGTCGCGCATTTTACAAGGGCTTTTTCGTCATAAACAATGTGCATCATACGCCCGCCAAGCACGAACGACGGCCTGACGAGAAGCGGGAAGCCCAACTCGGTCGCCACTTTTTTCGCGTCCTCGATGTTAAGCACCGCACGACCCGCAGGCACAGGAATCTTTAACTTTTCCAAAGCCGCGACGAACAAATCCCTGTCCTCGGCCTCGGTGATTGCTTTGTTGTCGCTGCCCAAGATTTTAACGCCTGCCTTGTCCAAATCATCTGCAAGGTTAATCGCGGTCTGACCGCCCAACGAACATACAACACCAATGGGTCTTTCGAAGTCTATAACATTCATCACATCTTCGAATGTCAAAGGTTCAAAATACAACTTGTCGCCGGTTGTATAGTCGGTACTGACGGTTTCGGGGTTGTTGTTAATGATAATCGCCTCGTAGCCAAGTGCCTGAATCGCCCAAACCGCATGCACGGTGGAATAGTCAAACTCGACCCCTTGGCCGATGCGTACGGGACCGCTGCCAAGCACGATGACCTTTTGTTTTTTTGTTGGCTTGCTTTGGTTTTCGCCCGTGTAACTTGAATAAAAGTATTGAATCGCGGGGTTCACGGCACGAAACGCTGGATATATGTTGTTCTTTTTGCGTATCTCGTAAATCTCCATCGTGGATTTATTCCAACATTGTGCGATATACTCGTCACTGAATCCCATTTTTTTGACTAGTTTTAATTTTTCCAAATCCACGTCGTTTCCAAGTTTCTTTGACAAGTCCACGATGTTTTTAATCTTTTCAACAAAGAAAGCAGTCCATTTTGTGCGGTTGTGGATTTCTTTGACGCTTACCCCACGCCAAAGCATCTCGGCGATGCCGTAGATGGTTTCGTCGGTTTGTGCGAGGATGAACTCCCACAATGCCTCGGTGCTTAAATCTTCAAGGCCTTTTTTTTGTATGTGAGTGTATCCAAGTTCAAGTGAGCGAATTGCTTTTAGGAATGCCTCCTCGATTGATTCGCCGATACTCATCACCTCGCCGGTTGCTTTCATTTGCGTGCTAAGCCTTCGGTCGGCTTGGACAAACTTGTCAAACGGAAACCGCGGGAATTTGCAGACCACATAATCAACCACAGGTTCGACGTCTGCGGTCGTGCCCGCAATTTGAATCTCGTCCAAAGTCAAACCTAGGGCGAGTTTGGTCGCCACCCTTGCAATCGGGTACGCGGTTGCCTTGCTTGCAAGTGCACTGCTACGGCTCAGCCTTGGGTTAATCTCGATAACAAAGTATTGGCTTGTTTCGGGGCAAAGTCCGTACTGGACGTTACACCCGCCGACGATGCCGACGTTCCGCACGATGTTAACCGCGGAATCACGCAACATCTTCAAATCTTTGTCATTAATCGTGAAGGTCGGCGCAAACACAATCGAGTCGCCTGTATGCACGCCCACGGGGTCAACGTTCTCCATACCGCACACGATGACGCATTGGTCTTTGGAGTCGCGTACGACCTCGAATTCGACTTCCTTCATACCCTTGATGGATTTCTCCACCAAAACCTGACCGACTGGCGAAAGGCTTATCGCGCTCCTTGCAATCCTGTCAACATCGGCGTCGTTGTACGCAAACCCGCCGCCAGTTCCGCCCAAAGTAAATGCAGGCCGCAAAACCACAGGGAATCCAATCTTGTGTGCCGCCTCCATCGCCTCGTCCACAGTCACAGCGATATGCGATTCAATCACAGGCTCGCCGATTTCGATGCAAAATTCTTTGAAAAGTTTCCTGTCCTCGGCTTTCTCGACCCCTGCTAAATCCGTGCCAAGCACCTTGACGCGGCACTCGTCCAAGACACCTTTCTTGTGCAATTGCATCCCAAGGTTGAGACCCGTCTGCCCGCCCAAGTTACACAAAAGTGCATCGGGTCGCTCTTTCCGCACAATCCGCGCGACGTGTTCCAAGTCAAGCGGTTCGAGGTAAACCTTGTCCGCCATATTCGTGTCCGTCATAATCGTTGCAGGGTTGCTGTTGACGAGGATGACCTCGTAGCCCTCTTCTTTTAATGCGATGCAGGCTTGAGTTCCCGCGTAATCAAATTCGGCAGCCTGTCCGATTACAATTGGACCGCTGCCGATAACCATAATTTTTCTGATGTCTGTGTTTTTAGGCACTCCTGAAAGCCTCCCTCGCTTTTCAGAATAGATAATAGCATGTATGTGAATTGGCGTCAACAACTATTTGACCTGCTTATGTCAATCACAGGTCTTTCAATCAAAATCCTCGACTTCTTCCTCTGTTTAAGTTCATCACATCCAGCCTTAATCCCACCAACCAAGGCACCTCCAACAGAACCAACAGTCAACCCGGCGGCGACACCGCTGCAAAACCCCGACCCAAGCGTAAGATAAATATTGGCGGCACTATCGTCACCAAAAAGCATGCCGATCATACCACCAGCAACCAGCCCACCAGCCGCCGCGATTGGCGTGACGATGTGCATGCCGATGCCTGCACCCCTGTTCATGCCCTCGCCTATCCGATGCAAAGTTTCTTTTGTACTTTCTTTCATTTCGCGGAGTGTAACACAAACAACCACGGATTACAATACCCTTGCCAAATACTTTTGTTTGTGCTAGTATATTTTATGGAAGAAACAAAAGAACAACCATGCGAAGACACGCAGGAACTTGAAAAGGTCGAAGCGCAACTCGAAAAAAAGCCCGACTGCCCGACCTTGCGTCAAAAAGCAAAAGCCCTCCACGAAAAAATTAAAGCCAAATCCAAAAATGCTGCCGACGATTTCAAAAAATTCGCGTTCAAAGGCAACATCATCGACCTTGCGATTGCCGTCGTAATCGGCGGGGCGTTCGGCGCGATTGTCACAAGCCTTGTCTCCAACATCATTATGCCGTTGCTTTCGATGATTGTCGGCACCGTCCATTTTGCACAATGGTCAATATACGGCGTCAATTACGGCCTGTTCCTGCAAGCCATTCTTGACTTTTTCGTCATCGCGTTTTCGATTTACTTTATTTTCAAGATTGTTGTTTTCTTCCGTAAGAGAGCCGAGAAAAGGCGACTTGCAAATGCCCTTCCTCCTCCGCCGCCAGTTCTTACAAAGACCGAACAGTTGTTGACCGATATAAAAGACTTGATGACAGAACGAAACGAAAAAGAAAAAGGGAAGTGATTTCCCTTTTGCATATTTACAAACACATCAAAATAGTGTACCCTGCGTGAAATGGATTTTAATTTGGAACAAGTGCGTGCGGATGTTGTTCGTGCGAAAGAATATTTACAAGAAAACAAATCCCTAGATGGTTTGAAGTTTTTGGGTGGTGGAGTGAATGGAGAAGTCTCTTCTTTCGATTCCGCCTGTATAAAAGAATATTATAGATTAATATATCCCGAATCAAGAATTGATGGAATGCTCGAATTAAGCAAGCAAGGAATAAAGCAAGACGTAAAATTCGCGCCATATTTGGATTTCCTTAAAAGATTTGACGAGCACTATTCATTCATGCCAAAACTCGAAGGGCCACAACTGTGGGACGGAAAACTCTCAGATGGACTTGGGCATATGCTCGAAGTCGGCACAGATGGCATCGAAAAATACATAAGTGATTACATCGCACTTGCAAAAATCGGATTTTTCATCGACCAACGAAGTGAAAACTTCATAATAACAACTAACCAAGATAACAACCGCAAACACATAAGTTTTATCGACCTGCAAGTATTCGAGTATCCAAAACAAAAAAACAACAAGCCACAAAAAGACGCAGACATTATGGAGGCATCAATAAGTCAAGCAACACATATGGCGCTTATACGACCAACCAGACTGCTAAGTTGTATTAAGAAAGGACTAGGCCCATCTTGGGACAAAACAAATAAAAGCAAAGTCAAAGAACTCCTACACATGACCGACACCGCCCTCAAAAAATTCGACCACAACACATGGGGACGTGGAATGGTAAAAAAAATACAATGGGAACTCGGCAACTAACTCACAGTTTCCTCTTCCACAAAAACCTGCTCATCACCTCGATTGCTATTGTACAAATTCCCGTCGAAGTTCGTTTGGATGACTTTAATTTTATCAAGCAACTCCTCGTAACTCGGTAAATTATTCAAATCACTAAGTTCAAATCGTTTCAAAAACTCGTCCGTTGTGCCGTACAGGAGTGGCTTGCCGAGTGTGTCCTTCCTGCCGATGACTTCAATCAGGTTGTTGTTTACAAGAATCTGAATCGAGTAATCGCTGTTCACACCGCGAACCTCGTCGATTTCAAGGCGGGTAATCGGCTGTTTATACGCAACAATCGCCATAGTTTCAAGGGCGGCGCGCGTCAAGTTTCGTTCTTTGATTGGGTTCAAGATTTCACTTATCCTTGTCGCGTAGGCGGGGTTCGAACTGAGTTGATAATTCTTGCGGTATTTTATCAGGTGTATTCCACTCTCACCGCTGTATTTCTCGCGGATTGTTTCCATCGCGGTGTCGATTTCTTTCTCGCTTACCCCGAACTTCTCTGCTAGGTAATCAATCGCCAAACCATCGCCCGAGACGAACAAGACCGCCTCTAATTCCTTTTCAAGCATGACTTACCTCCTCTTCCGTTTCCCTGGTTTCCTCCGACACGACCTCGTACAGTAGTTCCTCGACTTCGTCTTGTCGACCATACTCCTCGCCCTTGACAATGTTGATATCCGCGAACCGATGTTGTTGCACCGCGCGCACCTCTTGGCGTTTAAGAAGTTCCAACAGGGCAAGGAACGTGTTGATGACCTCGCCCTTTGTGTAATCGCCCGCGAACAGGTCAAAAAACCTGACCTCCGCGCACAACCCCAAAAGCGTCCTGATTGATTTGATTTTATCTTTTACGGTAAACCTGTCAAGTTTTATCGACGCCTCGACAATCTGAGGCGCGTTACGCTCGACCCGAAACATCATCCGCTGGAACGCGGCGATGAGCCCGTCCATGCTCAGGTTATCAAGCACGAACTTGTACTCGGTTTTCAGTTTCGCGGGCTCTTTGTAAAACCTGTCGACGTTTTCGATTGCTTTTAATTTCTCGCTTGCGTCTTTCAAAAGTTTATACTGTTCGATTTGTGCGAGGAGGTTTCGTTCCATTTCCTCGGCATCGACTTTCTCCGCGTCACCACGAGGCAAGATTTGCTTGCCCTTAATCTCGATAAGGGTCGCACCAACTTCGATGAACTCGCTTGCCAAGTCCAAATCTAAACTTTCAAGTCCGTTTAAAAATTCCAAGTACTGGCCCGTGACCTCTGCCAAACGAATTGTTTTTATATCAAGTTTCGATTCGCGAATCAAATGCAAAAGCAAATCCAACGGTCCTTCAAAGTCCGTTATGTGGATTCGTACTTTGTCACTTGCTCTCGCTAAATTCATATGAGAAGCCCCCAGAACGACATGAATGCGTCTATTAGAAATCCTCTGACTTCAAAGATAATAGACACACCGAAAATCAGCGGTATCACAAAAAGCACAACTAACAACACCATCATTCCGCGTTCACGCATGAACCTCATGAATCTGTTGTTAGGCTTTGTGAAACTCACCAATAAATTATAACCGTCAAGTGGGTAGATTGGCAACAAATTGAACACAGCAAGTGAAATATTTATTACCATGGCAAGCATAAAGAAACTTGCGAGTGCGAACAAGATAAGGTTATCGCTTGCAAGTGTTCCATTGGGCAACTCGGTCACTAAATCATATTTAATAAACATGAAAATCCCGAAACTGAACACAAATCCAATTACAAGGTTTGTCAAGATTCCCGCGATGCTCACCCAAAAATTCCCACGCCTGAAATTGCGATAATTAAAAGGATTAACAGGCACGGGTTTCGCCCACCCAAACCCAACAAGAACAAAACACAGCAAACCCATCGGCTCGATATGTTTTGCGGGGTTAAATGTCATCCGCCCCATATTCTTCGCCGTTGGGTCGCCTGCCTTGTACGCCGCAAACGCGTGTGCCCACTCGTGAAAACTTATGCCGATAACAATCGCCAACGCAAAAGCCGCCAAGAATATGACAATCTCGGCGAATGTTGAGCCACTGAGCATTTGGAGGAGGAACATATAAAGACTATATCACTGATTCGTCCTTCCACCAACCCATTTCGTCTATTAATTCCATGAAGTTTTCTTGGTTGCCTGTTGCAGGAGTTACAGGAGTCACCGGAGTTGCCTGCATCTCTTGTTGAGGTGGCTGCATTGGTTGTATTGGTTGTTGTGCTTGCACTTGCTGAGCCTGTTTAAAGAACCACATATGGTATTCTATGTGTTACCACTTAAACTTGTTCACAACCTTCTTCACCGCGTCAAAGTAGTTCATCGCTTTAATATCCTCGCCCGTAACAATATCAATCTCCGCGACAACCACGCCGCCCTCGGTTACGATAATTTTGCCTATTGCGTCGGTCTTTCCGATAGGGGCTTTTACGGACTTCACCAACTCGACATTAATGCTTGGCTGGTCTTTGTCGCCTTTCTTTACAAGGTCGTAAAAGTTCTCGCGGGCAAACACGTCGGTTTTTTCGACTACGGCTTTCCGCACCTTTACATTCCCGACAGGTTCGGAACTTGACACGACCAACTTGTTGTCATAGTTATCAAACACAAAATCCATCAGCGCGCGCGATTCGTCGAACCGAGTCTTGCTGTCCCCTGCCCCGATAATAACTGCAACGGGTTTTAAGTTCCTGCGGGTCGCAGTCGCGGTAATACAATGCCCGGATTCGCTTGTAAAGCCCGTCTTGCCGCCGTCACTTCCTTGGTAAAAGCGCGCATGGCGGTTGGTATTTGTAAGACCCGTCACCCGCCCACTCGGATGCGTCAAAT
>Ga0131853_10013814_pt1 | contig 14805 bp, 7 predicted proteins | sample TergutLab28metaG_FD_92764 | JGI IMG/M metagenome (GOLD analysis project Ga0131853, IMG submission 92764) | Labiotermes labralis P1 segment gut microbial communities from Petit-Saut dam, French Guiana - Lab288 P1 (version 2) (version 2) | ecosystem: Host-associated > Arthropoda: Insects >... | reverse complement strand
CACACCCACACACACACCACCCACACACCCCCACACACACACCACCCACACACACCCACACACACCCACACACACACACACACACACATCCAAGTTTCGTGCGCTGGAATGATAAAGCTGATCGTTGTGCCCGATGGCAGTAATTCCCACAACGATAAAGCAGTCATAACGTACCTATGCTTCGGTCGGCAATGTTGCGTCGATGATTGTATAGCACCCCTCCATGGCTATTATATATACGAACGGATCAAATGAAGGGCAAACAGTGGAAATCGCGCGTGCCTCTTACGTCACCTTTGTCACATGACGGGGCCGTTTCCAGTTGTGACATGATCCTCCGATCCTGACCAGGTCCGCCCTCAAAAGCAATTTATTCTCTCTGACCACAACTTCTGTAGCATAGGACGTGCTCATGTTTGTGTGCAGAATGAGGGCCCCTCTGCTGTTCGCTGTGCTGTCACTGTGCGGTGCAGCAGTGCCGGACCCTCCCAGGGGAGTTATCGGTGTGCGGAAGTACGCCACGAACCTGCACGACTGCAACGGTGTTGTGGCCTTCTCCAGTGCCGGCGCAATAGCTCCGACCAAGCAAGATAACGGGAAGCTGTCCTATCGCACAGCCCTAATTGACAAAGGTATCGGCTGGAGTCCAGAGTCTGGGGACTTCACCTGCTTCTGTCCTGGACTGTACCAGTTCGCTTTTGCTGGAAACGGAAAGACAGCAGCGACGAGGTTAGCTATGATTTACCAGAGAGTTATTATTATTATTATTATTATTATGCATGTACAACTGAAACCCGAAGTTGGATGGTTCAACTGTGCGTTTGGCTCGGCATACACATTGCAGCACAGTACAGTTGACTGGATGAGTAGCTAGTAGGCCTACTGTATAGCGATGTTAACTCCACAAAGTCCCCAGCTACAAACGCAGATAATATTCACCAGCCTAGTCTGATGTCACAAGTCGGGAGAGTGCGCAAAATCGTGTGCACATAGATCAGTGTGTTTCTCCAGTCAGAGTGGTGGAGGTGCCAGTATTCGTCTGCTTGCGTAGTATTTACCATCATGTGACTGTGAAGTAGGAGGGCCGTAAGAATTGTGATGCTCACGCTGAAGATTGTCATAAAAAATGATGGAGACTTTGTGGATATAATCCTGCTATACTTAAAACAGTGTAGCGCAGCTTAAAGATCACGTGCCAGGTGGTCAGTACGTCCAACCAGGACCAGAGGTACGTCGAGGGACCTCTGGTTCTAGACTTAAGTAACATAACGACACAATGAATAAAACAGTTAGGGTCTAATGCTTCAAAACCAGTACCAAAATCACGAAAAACCGTCCAGGTAAAGTCACTTACGGCATCGTCCTTCTACATGACATTGCCCTTCCGCATGACGTCCACGGATTTCAGGACCAACCAAAATAAATCGATGGGGGGGGGGGGGTACTCAAACATCCTGCATACAGCCATAACTTACTTTCACGATATCTTCACGTATTTGGATCCTAGAGGAAATCCTCAAAAGTCGAACATTCGCGTCAGACGGCGATGTGCAGGAGGCTGCGGTACAGTGGTGTGAGCAGCAGAAATTGTTTGCAGGTGGGGTACACCGAATTGTGTATCAGTGGGACTCCCGTCTAAATGCCTGAGGGGATTTTTATCTGACTGCTGCAGTATCTAATCTGTGAGCTTACTCAGGTGGATTTCAACTGTACGCGCCCATTTTAATTATATCTTTTTTAATGTTATTGTGAAAGGAGACTGGAATTGAACTGAGAACTGAAGTATTATTAAAATGCAAAAATTCCCACTATTTCTGCTTGTCCTTTATAATTGAACACGTGGTAGTATTTGTACATGCAGGGAAATTGCATAAAATAATGATAATGGCAATAAACAACCTTGTCGAAGGGCTTCAGATGCATATGAAGTGGAAGTTTCGAAGCCACGAACGAGGAACTCTGTGCACCTAGCGAACCCAGTTTCACAGTCTTAATGTGGTCAGCGGAGCTATGCTACAATGGATCCTACATTCCCTAGATCCTCGTGGGACAGCGATGAAAAGAAAGAACAGCCTAAACAATAAAATCCAAACAACAAAACTGGAGAACAAGTAAAAGTACGAAACTTTTATCTTGGAGAATAGCATTACAGGTACCATAAATTGCAACCACAGAGTAGCTGCAACACTATACACCCTAGAAACACGGTTTGTTTCAGGTATATATTTGTAAATGCCCTGTATAAAGGTGACCAATAATAATAATAATAATAGAAATACAGCGCATGTGGAATGCAAAAACAAAGGTGATACCAGTTATAACAGGGGCGACTGGGACTATTTCAGTCATTCAGAAAATGCGTGAGCAATATACCGGGAAAACATGAAGTTAAGGAACTACAGAAAACAGCCATATTGGGCACTGCACACATACTTCGGAAAGTACTAATGTAAAAGTACAATAGATTCAACACTGAAATTAACGATATAAGCACCATGAATAGTAACAACAGAATAGCTACAACACTGTATTCCCTAGGGACATAGTTTGTCTCAGGAATATAAGTATAAATACACTCTATAAAAGAGATGATGATGATGATGATGATGATGATAATAGCTCTTTATAAAACATGACGAAGTTTGTATTCTAGGAAACATTAAAGAATGATGCATCAATTTAGATAAGACTTTTCTAAAACTTTAAACTTCGATTTACAGCGATTACGACCATTCCAGCGGCGTCGCCCTACGCAACAAAAATTCGATGGATTCCCAAAACATAAGGATTACACTCACAACAGTTTTGTATTTCTGGACAGCCCTCTAGTATGTCTTCATCCGCCAAACGTCCTAAATACACGCAAACATTGCCAGTTCCTTGCTAGCAATTATAACTAGAGAAGCCTGGAAGATCGAATCAGAATACGCTGACAAATTAAAACAAAGAATAAAATGTAAGTCTTCTTGGATGTTATGCTGTGTCGGCTGATACATGGTCACCGACGTTTCGTTCATTCACGTTCAGGCCTAAACAGTCCAACCAATCTTTTTTTTTGTTATAAATCGTCACTTGACAGTTTAACCTGAAGATAAAGGAATGATTATCCTTCCAAAACTCGGGAACTCGGTGTACGCCTTACAGAAGGCTCGGGTCTTCACCAACACCGCTACGAGAGCCTCAAATATCCCATTAAGTAACTCTGAACGTAAAAGTCTCATCATGTATCCAATAACGACACCATTCTCTCTCTGTCCACAGATTTGTCCTGAAGAAGAAAGGATCAAACACAGCCCAGTGGACAAAAGTCGCATCGACAGTTGGTGGAGGAGGCGCCAATGTGGTTCTGTTGAATATGGAGGTTGGAGACCAGGCAGCGATCTGGCTTGAAGACGGGAACCTTGGTCCAGAGGATGAAGGGGCGCCTGCATCGACATTCAGCGGCTTCCGCATAGCTAAAAAACAATAAACAATTCTTCCATCTTTCGACTGCTGGTTCCTGCACACATGACTCCTTTTCCAGAAATATCTTGAATACCGGACAAATGAAGGTGGATAATAACTTCAGAAGTTCTGCAAGTCACCTCTTCAAGATAGCAGGGAGAAGACAAAAAAGTTAAATTTCATCGAAATGTTTTGGAAACTTTTAACAGTGCGTTTACTACCGCTGCATGCTTGTATGGAACTTATAGACGTCTGAAGTGAAGGAATTCAAGATATTTCAAGCAAATGATACCACATTTTCATATCCGATCAACAAATTACCTTCGCTAAGCTACTGTTCCTCAATCTGTGATAAAAAAAATCCAGTTTATTTACCGAATTTTTATAAGAAGATCGTTATATCTATAAACAAAAACATCATTCATCGCCACCACATTTTCTTTAATATCTAGTCTGAAATTTTGCATTGTGCCAAGTACATAAACACTGATTTTGATAAGGGAACATAACTAACCGGAACAAGTGACCACATCTTTATTTCCATTAACTTCTTCAGCCTTATTATCTGTCATTGCACTACATTTTCTTCCGTCGGGATTTTGAGTGGAAGCTGTCTTTATCTGAACGTTTGATGTTTCCATAACTGATTCTGCTTCTTGTAGCCGTGTTCTTTATTCTGAAATCTGCTGGCTGTTTGCGACATTGACCCACCAAGAATGGCTGTTGCACAGTCACCGTGCATAACGGGTTTTATGTTCGTATGTACCTGGAAGTTCTCTGTAGTGCTTCAGACGCCAGTGGACATTATTTACTACCCCTGCTTGGACATTATCCAGGATAAAGGGTCTTCTTGCAGCCTATCGCCTTTTTTTCTTATGTATGAATAATGAAAATCTTTTAATCCATACCTGTATAGACATGACTTTTATGTTCTCTTATTGTGGAAACTTGAAATTTCTGTAAAATAAAATATCTTTTCCCAGTGTTTATTTCCAACGCTAAATTTTGTAGCTTGTCTTTTCTTATAGAAGTCTTTAGTTGCACCTCTTCCTTTGTCTGTTTACACCGTGTTCGACTCTCTGTTGGAGTCTGCTAAGCTAGGTTTAAGTAGTAGTTTCAGTAATTCGCACTTCCGTTTGGTTGCTTTAGCCTCCAGCTACACTGCTCTACTGTAAATGCATGATTCAAGAACGGCTCATTGAATGTACTGGCACATCAGTAGTCTATGTACCTTCAGTCTAACTTCCAGTTCATCTCATGGCCTACTAATAAGAGCTTCAGCTTAGCACTGCATGAAGAAGAGTATGACCACTTCTTACATTCCGAATTCTGTGGGAATGTCAAATCTATTTAAATCGCTGACGAATATTTCCATTTTGAACCTACTTATAATTAGGTAGACTACCACAAAAGCAAAATTTTCTTCCAGAGTTCTAAGGAGCGCCAAATAATTTTTTACGACGTAGGCTAACTTATTAAAGGAAATTGTGTGAAGTTCTTTCTTACAACAAAACTTTTACACTAAAAATATAGTCACAAAATAAAATCGAAAACGGTTATTTGAGAAATTAAGATTTTGGGGTAAAAACGAAAAACAATGCGATTCTTCTCGTGGGGGAAATGCATCTTACCTTCTAATCTCCAGTGTGTGTTTATATATCCATAGATACGGGTACTGAAAATCTGTACCCCGTCCCAAACGTTCTCACATAGAATGAAATTGAAGAAGAGCTAAAAATAATGGCTAATACTTTCAGAAATTAGTTTTGCTCTTCGTAGACAACACAAGCTGCAGTAGCGCAGTCAGCATAGTGGGACTCGGCTGCAGGCTGGGCGATCAAGGAATGGCGGTTCGACCCTCGGCAGGGAAAAGGGAGCTTTCTCTTCTCTAAAGTGTTCAAACCGTATTTGGTTACCACTCATCTTCATATTCAAAGGGCGCCGGATGTTCTTTTCCCGCGGGACGGGAGGGGATAAAGTGACCCTGGCGTGAATGTTACCACTAACCCCTCCATCCAGTGACGACTTTCCTGAGTGGGGCTGTACTTCTACTCTACCACATGCCTTCACGTCGTGAACAGGGATAACTGTCCCTTTTTATTAAAAACTAATGACAGCGCCCTTCATCCTTTGAACAACAAACTGTACTTAATAACGGAATTGCACCTTGTGTCAGCACTGCAGTAATTACTCCACAGTTATGTGTCCCAGAAAAGGTGGACATCCTGCAAGTAAGACTTCGAATGAATCCACCTAATAACAGTAAAGCCGAGTCTGTCAACGATTGGCCGGAATAGTCCGTACAAATCCAACGATGATCAGAAATTTATTTACTGCGCGGTAAAATAAAATTACGTTCATACCATCCATACCGATTCTGAGCCCCCCCCCCTCCCCACCACCTCTTCTTAAATGGGTACCGCCGGATCTTTCCGTGGAGGTACAGCGGTGTGAGCTTGAAGCTGGCCCTTCATTTCTATCTAGAGTACAGGTTAAAATGTGTGCAGCTATACCGCAGCTCTCCTACATACCTTAAATAGAGCGGTACTTAATTAATCACAGGGACTTCATATTTTTTAGTTAGTACTGAAAATTGATTTATTCACTGTGTTATCCTTGTTATTTAAGATTGCCTTCGTATGTTTTGTAGGAGATTATGAATAAGCAGGTTTTAGTTTAGATGCCGTAGGGTTCGCTATCACTTGACTTGCCTTTAGGCCATGCGTATTTGGTAAACTTATCGTAAGATACAGTAATCCTGGACTCAGAATACAGCATGCATTGAAAGACAGAAAGCTTTGTCTAGATGTGTTACACATAGAACAGGGACACAGTTTAGCAACCTCAAGCTTACAGAACCTGTACTTAGTAATGTTACATACATATAAGACTCCTCTATCCAACAAAAACGACTATGACACTGACAGCATCGCCAAATGAAAAAGCAAGAGGACTGAGCTTCTTCGAAGCCACTTGTGCTGTAGATGTGGGATAATGAATAACATAGTAATTCTCCCTTCACTTAGTGCATTTCTTACGATTGTAGTGTCTTCCTTTTGACAAGCTGTTGGGCCACTTATTCTTTCGAATTTTTGTTTTATTCTTGTAAGATACCGCATTAAAAATTGCAGTCCAATTCCTTATGAACCAATAATGAGGACTTATAAAGATTGTGGGTGCTGTATTTATATTCGACATGCAGTATCTTATACCGAAATATGCTGCACTATAAAATGAATTTCTCCTTCCATTAAACGAGTTGTTCGGTTTTTGTAACATATTAATTAGAAACGTGCAAGTAGCGTGTGCTGGTTTCAACATGGCTATTTCTTAATTAGAAGTAAAAATGAGTTGAGTAACTTGTTAAACCTTTAAATGTAGAGCAAATATCTGAGGAAAAAAATTTCTTAATTGCGACCGATATAACAGAGTATGCTCCACAGGTCGTGACGTCACAATAACTACTACGAAACATGTTATTTTGAAGATCTTCAAAATATTTGATTTCGGTAAAGCCTATCAATATGAATCCGTAAAATCCATGAGGAAAGAGATAACAACATTGTTTTGGATGCATATGCATTGTGGTACAACTGCATTATATTTGAAAAGGAAATCGTCCTTGATATGTGTTCTAAATAATGACTTTCCAAGCTGCAATATTTGGAAACGACGCCTAGGAAACTTGAAGAGCTTCCAGCTGGTTGAGAAACAAAATCGTATTTCTCTTTCAGACAAAGTCATGTGAGCGTAAATTATTCTTCGACGTCGGATGAAATGACTGAAGCGTGAGTAATGGAATAACAACGAAGTTTACGTCACGAAAAATCGCGAATATTTTGACAAACAGAATTCATATGATACTACTGATGAAAATGTGAGGCATACATTCAGACCTGCTACTCAGCTAGACACTTCAGCAATAAAAAATGTGAATAAGGACAGCTGCTGGACGTACTGCTAAGTGACAGGAAACAAAATGCTTGGACCTAAACAAAATTTTGTTTACAGTGGAAGAATAATGACAGCCTGAGGACTAGCAACGGGAGACCAACTGCATCCCCTCAACAGATACACAGGAACAGGCCAGGTGTGGAAGGAAGTCTATATTACCACAGTTCCGAGAAGGTAAGGAAAGGACACAACACCAATGCATCGGATAGCATACACATGGGGATTTAGCCCGGGCGACTAAATTTTGTACTGTGGCGCCTAGTACTTATGGGTCTTGAGTATCGAACTTCCTTCGCTTCACCCTTGTGGCGCCCAGGATTTTGAGATAGCTGCTACATTTTTGGAAAATTTCTGGACCCCTGGCTTAAATACAGAATTTTTCCCTAAAAAAATTTACTAATTGGTCCTTATATTGGGCACCGACTGTGTTCTCTGTGAGGTACGAACAGAAGTCGCTTATGCAATTTTAAAAAGTGTCACTCTTAAATGGTTCACTGCTATGCGAGAGGTATGTCCCAGGATCCAAATACAATTCGTTGTGTCACAAAAAAACGAGGGTTTCTTAATATACTGGGTGAGAAATATTTCAGTATGCAATTACCATTTTATATTGTTATACCCCTGCACTGTACAACAAATTGTACATATAGCTTCACTTCGGATGTAAATGGCGAAAGAGAAGATGTGGCTGTAGGGGCACGATCCCTTCCTTCTGAGATCAGTTCTACCAAGTACACTTACGATTTATTTGAACAGAAAGCGTTTCATGCAACACATTTTCTTTCAATTTCTGATTTTAAAAAAAAATTCTGATATTTAAAGTAATTTTAGATTACCTTCCACATTTTGTTGAAACTAACAGAAATTTCTGATGAAGACAGTCTTCAGTTTATTCCAGGTTAAATCTTAGACAGAGTTTAGTATAAAATTGATGTTAAAAAGGTTTTATAATTACAGGTGGATACCACTTCATTTCTGAAATGGTACCAGCTGGGAGATGTAACTGACATGAATACCAAGTTCAAAGCAGATGTACAGAGCTGTGCTGAAGAGGAGAACACATTCTAAATATGGGATTAAAAACACAAATAAGCATTGCCATACATTACACACATCTATCTGGTAACCACACCTTTTTACAACTAACAGAGAGAATTCAGTCATGGGCTTCAGCTCTTAACACATGGACAACTTCAAACTTCAGGAAGAACTGACAAAATCATCTTCACAGCAATTCTTGCAGCAAGTGTCTGAGTGATTCCTTGTATTCCATTGTAATTGACGGTGTGTGTGTGTGTTCACAGCATACTAGATAGCAGTCACTACACTATAATTAAACTTATAAATCATAAAAATAGAGTTATGAGTGGAAGTGCATTGACCAAATAATGTTCATGACATTTTAGACATGCAGTTCCATTTTTCCTCTTACAGCCTTCATAAATTCTTCAGATAGAAAAACGATTCTATAGTACCTGAAGTAATACCAAAACTGTTCTTGAAGACTTGCCTTCTGACACATTAGTATTAAGCAATAGAAAAACTTTAATACTGATCTAGGCCTCTGTTGCATGTTTTTATATCTTGTGAAACTTGTTTCATATTCTTTCTGTGTATCTATACCTTTTTTCCAAAAATGCATTTTTGTTGCATATTCTCTTCCTTATCTCCCTACTTTTTAACTTTACTTTCATATACTTCTTCAGAGTCCAATTCAATATTGTGTGTCTATACACCATCACTGCTATGTATGACCTCATTACATAAGTTGAGAGACATAACCTTCTTATTTATTTGGTTTATTTGTTCATCCATTTATGAGGTATCTTCTCTGAGTCATAGAACACACAACCCTGTCTTCTTTGTCTCTTTCTTCATTTCTTGTTTCTTCCTTTCTCTGGCACTCTCTACCTCCACTAAGTCTGTTCAGAAACATTTATGCACTATTCTGTAAATGGTTTTTGTACTATGGCTTTAAACTCTGAAAATTTAACTATTTTTATATGACAAAACCTTATGCTTCATTACTATCATGCACAAGGCAGACTTTTGTGTGTGTGTCATCTTCATTTTATGTCTTCCACGCATTTCTTTTGAATTATTTCCTCATGTCCTACAATCTGCTGTGCAGTTTAATTTCCACTTTGTATGTGATCCTACTCAATCTGAAATTCTTCTTTATTCCTGCATCCACTGGTCACATCATAATAAGTCTGCCTGCATGGCATTCTGCAATCCTCTGTTGCATATAGTTTGAAAAGTACCATGTATCTCAACTTCATTTTATAGTATACAGGCCTATCTTTGTGTTTGTGTCCCACACCCATTTTTCTCCACACCGTCAGGAACACAATTAAATGCACATTACATTATACTTCCTGCAACAACTTTCTAAAATTTGTTTCAATATTGTAAACCCATGCAAGATATGATTGCTTGTGGAACATCCTTCACCCATGCACAGCTTTTAGAATTCATGAATATCTCTATTCTTCTGTATTGTATTCTGAAATTTCTGTTTTATCTTTGCACACTCTCTATATTAATAACATACTTTGTACATAATCTTTTCCTGTTTCTCTCGCCTTCCGAAACCACATTTAACCTATGCCTGTCTGTATATTTTTCAATGTTAAACCTCATTTCCTAGTCTTGCAATCAAATGTCCATAGTGGCAGGTGATAAGAGCCTGTCTTTCCCAGTCTTCAATTCATGTGTGTCTGCATTTTACAGTTTTCATTCTACATTCCTTTTCTCAATCCTGTCTTCATGGATCTATACTTCCCATCTTCAGTCTACATATGTTTATGTATCCCCATTATCAGACTACATGTATTTTTATTCCCAAAATTTCAGTCCACGTAAAATTTCTCAATCTTTAATCTATATAATTTTATAGTTAACAATATTAAGTCTATGTGCCTGTATGTATCTACATTTCACAGTCTTCATTCTGTTATGTCTGTATTGCCCTTACATTCAGTCTAAATGTGTACATGTACTTCCCCATTTTTATTCTACAATGCATGTACTGTATTTCCCATTCTTCAATCTATGTACATGTATTGCTCAATCTTAGGTCTACAAGTCTGCATTTCCCAGTCTTCGGTCTACATGTATTTGTCTGTATTTACTAGTCTTGGCTGTATGTCTGTGTATTTCCCCACCTTCATTCTACTATGCATGTATTGCCAGCTCTTCTATCTGTGTGTATATATTTCTCAGTCTTATATCTAAAAATCTCTGTTTCCAAATCTTCAATCTATATGTGTCTGTATTTGCCTGAATTTCCCATACTTGCCTGTATGTCTCTGTATTTCCAGTCTTCATTCTTCTATGTATATATTTCCAATTCATCGATCTATGTGTCTGTATTTTGCAAAACTCAGTCTATATACATTTTTATTTGTCTGAATTTTCCAGCCTTGCTTGTATGTCTCTGCATTTCCCAGTTTTCATTCTACTATTTCCAGCTCTTCATTTTATGTGTCTGTATTTCCACAATCTTATGTAGTCTATAATTGATTTCAATTTTCGTGTATGTTGTTCCCACGCATATTTATGTATCATTTTATGTTTGAAATACCCATTCATAATTCTCAAATTGTAACTTTCGCATAAATCAGTGAGGCATTCTCCATTGTCATTTATTCTTGTTTCCCCATAAGGTCCTACTACTTGATTATTCACTTTTGTGCCCATATGGCCATTAAAATCTCCCAAAAGTATTATTTCTCTTGTTGTGCCAATGTTTATCAATGATTCATTCAGTTTTTCATAGAACTCATGTTTTCTAAATCTACCTTGTTTTTTGATGGTGCATATACACAGAGTACTATAATTTTAATTCCCAAGTGGTTTATGTTAACTGTTATTATGTTCTCATTCAATGCTTCCCAATTTATTATTCCTTTCAAAATTTTTTATTTATTAAAATGTAAACTCCTCTTTCTGCTCTTCTGTCCTTAGATACCCACTATAGAGATGAACACAGCCCCCTATTATTTCCGAACCTGTGCCCTTTCATTTTGTTTCTGTTAGTCCTATTATATCCATTTTTATTTTCCTAATACTGACGTTATTTCTTCCATTTTTCCTCAAATGCCTTGAACATTCCATGTACCATAATTCATTAACCTTCTCTGAGCTTTATGTCGTTTATTAGATAGACCGTCCGTTTTTCCAAGCCTTTGTCTAGGTTTCTTTGGCATGTGTGTTTTTTTTTTCCGGGTGATGGGGTACTGGCCCATCAACCCAACCCCCAACCTGGAGGACCAGTGTATCTCTCTTTGTCTGTGTGCTCTCCTTTGACCTGTCCAGCAAGGGTGGCCCTACCAGTAGCTACGCTACCGCCGGCATAGCTCTCTGGATCATTGCACCACGCAAGCCTCCTTACCCAGCAAAAGATGCCTTCGTCAAGGTGGAGATACTATAAGGCAACAAATTGGATTAGAGGAACAAATTGTAAAAGAAATTGAACAGAACCAACTTACATGGTACAGCCATGTCCAAAGAATGGCAGAAGAAAGATTACCCAAAATAACATTGAAGTGGATACCGAAACAAAAGAGAGCACAAGGAAGACCGAAGAAAAACTGGATGGAAGGTATAAGAAAGGCCATAAATGAAAGAAACCTAAATGAAGGTCAATGGGAAGACAGGAAGCAGTGTAGTCTAGATGTTGGACAACGTAGAACAACGTTTTGAAACCAACATACTACTACTACTACTACTTCCAAAATCTTAACTCTACATGTCTGTGTCTCCCAATACAGTCTACATATGTCTGTATTTCTCAATCCCCAGTCTGTGTGTGGAAGACTCCCAATCTTGTCTTTACATGTCTGGATGTCCAAATCTTGATCCTACTATGCCTATACTTCACACTATTCAATATATGTGGTTGTGTCTCCAAATTTTCAGCTTACATGTTTATGTACTTCCCAATACGTAGTCTGTATGTGTATATATTCCATGTGTCTTCCTTTGCGTCCTTTATATGCATGACACACATCTTATTTTTTCCTCCCATCATTGTACATATTTTAGTCATTCCTCTGCATGGAATATATCATAATTAATTCTCACTTGTTTTGTGCCATTTTGGGACATGTATATTTCCCTCATCAGTATATACGTATTCCATTTCTGTAAATGATATTTCTTTGTTTCTCCTTCTCAGTTATGCATCTATTTCAGTTTGTTTCTTTCCATGTGATACTTCTTACTGCATTTCTGTGCAAGATACTCCTCTTGAAATTCCATCATAATTCTACACCTGATATATACCACTTTTGTGCACAGTCTTTTTAAAAAAAATGTCTTCTTAATTTCACAGCTGTTTACGTCATTTCCAAACAAGACATTTCTCTTAGTTTCCTTCCAAATTCTGTACCTGTCTCATATTATTTCTGTACAGCACTTTTTCTTACTTCTCATTCTTAACTCTACATCTCTTGTACTGTATTTCTTTCTGAGTTAGAATTTTTCTTATTTTTCACTCTGAACTCTACATCTATTTGATTTTATTGCCATATATGGTATTTCAGTTACTTTTCTTTTTTAAACATATACTCATCTTATTCCATTTCTGCACACAATATTTCCCTTACTTTTTATTCTTAAAGATAGCCTATTTTTCATACATTATACCTCTCTTCAACTTCCCCAATTAATTCTGCAGCTGTTTTCTCTTAATTCTGCAGATGTCATTTCTTTTATTTCTTCCTTCTTAATTCTGTACTGCTTTATTGCTGTGAAGGATATTCCTTCTTAATCCTATATATGCATTACTGAAGTCCACAAATGACATTTCATCCTTCATTCCATGTGTTTTATTTTGTTTCTGTATGGATTTTTGTCTCATTATTTATACTTAGTTTTAATTTGAATGTTACATGACAGCTTTTTCTCCATAATTTCCTACTCCCCCTCTCTGTTCCTTTACTATCAGATAATCTGTTCCATATGCATAGTATGTCTTTTGTCATCCCTATTTAATTCACAATTGTATTTATTATGTTCATAATCATAACACTTCTCTTTTTTCCTCCTTACTACTGAATCTGATGCATTTAACTTCTACACACAGCATCTCATATCATTCTTGCTACTTGTTTCCTTTTTAATTCTCTGTCAATTTCGTTTCACTTTTGTACTTAATCTCTCTATTAATTTCCCATTCTCCCTATCTCTGTTTAGAGTTGGCATAGCATAGTTGGTGTAGTGACTCGCTACAGGCTGAATGGTTAAGGTTTCGAATCCTGGAAGAGGCAAGAGTCTTCCTCTTCTCCAAAACCATGCATACTGTTTCTGGGGCCCACCCAAACTCCTATTCAATGGGTATCAGCGTTCTCTACCCAAAGGTAAAGCAGCTGGGGTGTGAAGTTCACAAATCACCTTTACCAAGCCCAAAACTAAAAATGAATGGAGCTATACCTCTGCTCCCCCTCCATGTCTTCATGGCATGGTAGGGATAACTTTACCCTTTTACCTTTACCTGTCTTTCTTTACTGTTAGATATTCTACAACATATGAGCTTCATATTACTCTTCCTTTCCTTTCATATTTCAATATTTCTTCTATTTCATTTCTGTGCATGGCACTTGCAATATAGTCCAGAAAGCACAGAAGGGGGAATTGCAGCCTGCAGCCCCCTTTATGTTCATGTCTGATAAGCCCCTCTGAATGATTCTACAGTTCTTTTACTTCATTCCTACACATAATATAAATCTTGTGTTTTTAATCTGTAAATCTACTATGTTTATATTCATTCATTTATATATATGCCATATCTCTTATATTTCTGTCTTCCTTTTAAGTCTCCTCTATTGTATTTCCCTTATTCTTCCTGTTTGCATCCGTTTTATTTTACTTATGAAGACAGAAATCTTTTCTTCTCTTTCTCCCTACTTCAGCATCTATTCCATTTATCTAATCTTTGATCTCTACATCTCTCTTCTTTTATTTCCTTCTCAAATGGAAATCCATCCTTTTCCATTTCTGTACATTTCTATGTTTATTCCACTTAATATTATTATTTTTTTAATTCTACATCTATCTCACTTCATTTCCAAATACGCCAATTCTACTTTTCTTTGTTAATCATATGTCTCCCTTGTTTAATTTATGTGTGTGACATTTCTCTTATATTTACTTTTAACTTGCACATTTATAATTCATTTCTGCATACTGCAGTCCTTATTTTTCATTTCTAATTCCACAACCGTTCCATTTCATTTCCGTTCATGGAATTCCTTCTCACTCTCAATTCAATATTTGTTTTATCTCCCTTCTGTGTCTTACAACTCTGTCTTCCACCCACCCCCCCCCTTTTTTTCAAAGATATTTTTTTTTATTTCCCCACCCCCCATTTCCTTTTTTTTCCTAAAGATTCTTCTTATCCTT
>Ga0131853_10013813_pt1 | contig 14806 bp, 13 predicted proteins | sample TergutLab28metaG_FD_92764 | JGI IMG/M metagenome (GOLD analysis project Ga0131853, IMG submission 92764) | Labiotermes labralis P1 segment gut microbial communities from Petit-Saut dam, French Guiana - Lab288 P1 (version 2) (version 2) | ecosystem: Host-associated > Arthropoda: Insects >... | reverse complement strand
GGATATTACTTAAGGTTCTCTTAATGTTCGTTGTGATATAATTAAATTTGGGGAAATTTAGACAAGATGGAGGTCGACATGAAATTGTTGATTGTTGAAGATGAGGAAAGTTTGAACAAGGTGTTGGTTAAGGTGCTTCGGAAGCTGGGTTATACGACTGATTCGGTTTTTGATGGGGAGGAAGCCCTTGATTTATACTTTGAAAATAACTATGATTTGGTGATTTTGGATTTGAATTTGCCTAAGTTTGATGGCATGGAAGTGCTTAGGGTTATTCGTGAGGATAATGCTGAACTGCCAGTGCTTATTCTATCGGCACGAAGTGAAATTTATGATAAAATTCAGGGGCTTGATGAGGGGGCGAACGACTATTTGACGAAACCCTTCCATTTTGACGAGCTGACCGCTAGGGTTAGAGCCCTTCTTCGTCGGAACTTTCAAATGTCGGGGACTAAGATTGAGATTGGTGACGTTGTGCTTGATATGGCAACCAAAACATTTACGGTAGGAGGAAATTCTGTCATTCTTTCCAAAAAAGAGTATGGTGTTTTGGCGTATTTGATGTTGAGAAAAGGGGAGACGGTTTCGGCTCAAAAACTAATAGAAAGTGTGTGGGAAAGCGACACGGAGGAAATGGAAAAATCTTTCTATGTCCACATCAGCACTTTGCGGCGAAAACTTCCTAAAGATTTTATTAAAAACGTAAGGGGACAGGGATATTATGTGGGATAAGCTTTCATTTCGCCTGAAAATAACTGTTATTTTTTCTGTATCCCTTATTGTTCTAACCGTTTCTTTGACGGCAATTTCTCTAATGAATGTTAGGCAAAACATATCAAATCCGATGGAGATGAATATTATACGTTTGGAGAATTTTGAGCTTAATTCGGTTCTCTTTTTAAGGAATGATGATGTAAGCTATGATAGTCCTTTTGCTATAGAGCAGTTGCGTGAAGAACCGAACATAAGCTTAATTGACCGAGATGGGCTTCATAATTTTCATGTTTCTGCTGAAGACATGGAAATGTTACTGCAAGAACATGGCGATTTTATCACAATAGACCAGTTGCAGGAGCAATTAAGTGCTACCCAACGTGACTTTAGGCAGTATAGTTTTTGGGTGGCTGGGGCGGTAATCGTTCTAGGTTCTCTGGGGGCATATTTGGTGGCGGGTGTCGTTGTGCGTCCCATAAAGAAGCTGTCCGTTTCGGTTGAAGGGATTGAAGCGGATAAATTGGATGTTAGCTTACCCCTGCCCAAGAGCCAAGACGAAATTTTGCAGTTGACAGTTGCTTTTAATGGTATGCTGGACAAGTTGCATCGTTCTTTTGAAAGTAAGCAACTTTTTGCCCAAAATGCCGCACATGAGCTTAAAACGCCCCTTGCGATTATTCGTGCTAATATGGAAGCGTTAGCGATGGATGATGACCCGACGACGGATGACTATGAAGAAGTTTTTGTTGAAGTGAAAAACAGCACCGAACGGATGATAGGGCTGGTGGAAGGGTTGTTGGCGATGGGCAAGTCACCTGATGAAGCTGACATGGCTGTTTTTAAGGGGACAGAAATTTTTGAAGTTATTTTTCGTGATTTGGAAGATGATATACGCTTAAAACGGTTGGATGTACAAATTGTTGGCGATTTAACGATGAAAGGGGAAAAAACGCTGTTGGGTCAGGCGTTTTTCAACTTAATGCACAATGCGGTTCGCTATAATGTTGAGGGTGGTAGTGTTGTTGTTACTATGTCGGAGAATCGAATTACTATTGGGGATACGGGCATTGGTATTCCCTCGGAATCATTGGGGCGATTGTTTGACCCATTTTACTGTGTGGACAAATCACGCTCTAAGAGGTTGGGTGGCAATGGGTTGGGGCTTGCTATTACTAAAAATATTTTGGATGCTCATCAGTTTGGTATTCATGTGACCAGTGAGGTTGGGGTGGGAACAATTGTTACTATTCATATTTGATATTTATGAGGAAGAAGCCACAAACGTCTTATGATTGGCGGTTGTGGCTTTTTTATTGAAAGTGTTGTGTGGTTGCTAATAATTCAAAAGAATAACAATCTGGTAGGGGCGGGTCCCGTCAAAACCGTTATTGCCCGTCCTATGTCTGCTGGCACTATTCTTTGGGGTTGGGCGGTGTCGTCTGTTGGACTGGGACGGGCAATGCCCGCCCCTACCAGATTTTGGTGTGAAGTTGCCAAAAATATTTCTGACAATCTTGTTTTCTTAAGGTTCTCTTAAGGTGGGCGATGTTATACTGGTCTTAGTCAGGCGGGAACAGGAGATGGTTACATCGTTTCTGATTATGACTATATTAAAATTGAGAGGGGAACACAATGATGAAATTGAAGAAGAAAGGTTTTACAAAGACCTTCAAAAAAACGACCGCTTCCGTTTTGGCGGCAAGCATGATGATTGTGCCTGTAAACGTAATGGCGGATGAGGCGACTGAAATGTTTGGAAACACAAGGCGGGTGGCTATGGAGCAAGCAACCGCTATGATGGAGATGTTTTCGGTGCCTGGTGTTACAATAGGTTTTGTGGATGTAGACAGCGGTTTTACATGGACTGGGGGCTTGGGTTATGCTGATGTGGAGCAAGGTGTTGCCGTAACCGAGGACACGCTTTTTAGCATAGGTTCTACGGCAAAGACATTTACTGCTGTTGCTATAATGCAGTTGGTAGAGGCTGGCGTACTTGACCTAGATGAGCCTATTATTACTTATTTGCCTGAGTTTAGTATGTTGCCCAATCCTTTGCATGGAGGGGATTATAGAAACATAACCACAAGAATGTTGCTGAACCACACATCAGGCATACATGAGTATTCTGGCGAATATTTTGCTTCGGATTCCTTTAGACTTGGATATAGCGACGGACAAAATAGAGAAGCGATGAACAATATTTTTTCTGTGCTACCTAACCTACATATGCAGAACCAAGAGTTAAACCTACAAACATACAACAACACAGGTTATATCCTGCTTGGTATTTTGGTGGCAAGGCTTACTGGGGCTGAAAACTACTTTGATGGATTTGTAGAATTTACCCAAGAAAGTATATTTCACCCATCAGGGATGGCATCAAGTAGTTTTGAAATTACACCAGAAAACAGACCATATATTACCTTGCCTTATCACGATGCGGAAACGGCGGCGGAAGGCTTCCTTTATGTGGGTGCGACACCCACAGGGGGCATGGTTTCCAATGCGGTGGATATGGCACGTTTTATGCACATTATGCTAAATGGCGGTGTTTATGGTGATGATGAGGAAACCCGCATTTTGCAAGCTTCGAGTATAGATGAAATGACTGCGGTAGAAGACGGGATGACTATTGGTCTTGGTATTATGTATCGTCACCATGCAAGCGGTGCGGTGTCTATGGGTCATGCAGGTGGCTTGCAACACCACACGGATGTGCTTTTGGACTTTGAAAACGGCATTGGTGTTTTTGTTTCTGTTAATAGCGTTAGCGGAATGGCTTTGCCAAGGCTTCTTGGGGAGGCTATTTGGAAGGCGGCTGTATACGAAAAAACCGGAGTACCTGTGCCGTTAAACCCTTACAGGGGGACGCCGTTTGTGCCTGAAAGCCTAGAAGAACTTGCGGGGTGGTATACAACGTCTGGACAGCTTGTATATGAAGATGGTGTATTGGTTTTTCCTTCATTTCAAGGCTCGTCTATAGATTTAGAGCTTACCCCTATAGGTGATGGATTTTTTGAAACTATGTTGGGTGTTCTTTTCTTTCAAACAAGTGGATGGTGTTATGTATTGGTATCCTGCACCAAATGTGCGACAAGGGGAACAGTTAGAGCTAACCCCTGCACCAGAAAGCTTTGAAAGATGGGTTGGTAGATGGGGTACCATTGACGAAGAAGGGAATGAGGAACTTGCATTTACCCTTGGCATAAACGAAAGCGGTTTTGCGTACTCGATGATGTTTGGCTTGATGTTGTTTTTGGAAGAAGTGGTGGACGATTATACGCTTGTAACCTTAGGACGCTCTCGGATGCACGGTGGGGTTAGAACCTTTAGTATAGAAGATGGTGTGCCAACTGTCAGATACAGTGACAATGTGTTTGTTATGCTAAGCGATGCCACCGCAGACAAATATCGTTTTGTAATTGGTGAAGCTAGTTTTAGTCACAATGGAAGCAGTCAATCAATGGTACACGCTGCTTTTATTGATTTGCAATATGGGAGGGCTATGATTTCACTTGTTGATATTAATGCCATTTTCGGTGAGATTGATTTAGGGCAGAGTTTGCAAAGTGGGTTTGGAGCGGTGCGTTATGTTGATGGGCAGTTGTTTGTTCCCCTTGCGTATGTTGCTTATGTTTTGGATTTACAAATAAGCTGGGATGACGCAAATCAGGCGGTTTATGTTGGGTCGTAAAAAATAATTTAATTTTTTTCAATTTACCTATTGACATGATGTAAGACATGGTGTATTATACTATATAAGGCGTGCCGTCTTAAATAAAAATAAGGGGGGATTAACATGGAAATGATGAAAAAGCTACCGGACGCGGAGTTTGACATCATGCAGTTGGTTTGGGCAAACGAACCGCCCATAACCACATCCGAAATTATGAAAAAGTTGGGGAACGAAAGGGAATGGAAGATACAGACCGTGGTATCGCTTATGCTACGGCTGTCTGAAAGGGGCTTCCTGCGTTCTGAGAAACATGGTAAAGAGCGTACCTATTTCCCGACCATCACCAAAGAAGACTATTTGAAGTTTGAAACGGGTAGCTTCTTGGGGAGATTTCATAATAACTCGTTTCTTAATCTTGTCACTACGGTTTATAGCGATAAGTCGCTTAGTGATGATGATATTGAGGGACTGCTAAAGTTAACAAATGAACTAAAGGAACGCAAGCGGGAGGGGAGGTAGGCTTATGCACAGCTTTATGGTGATGTTACTGACCTGTTCCGTGGTTATGTCTTTGATTGCCTTGCTGTATATGGCGGCGGGACCGCTTTTGGGGAAGCGGTATTCTGAAAAAGTGCGTTATTATGTGTGGTTGATTATATTGGTGGGATTAATAATACCTTTTAGACCGCAATGGGGTAACGCCTTGATAAGGGTGGATGTGCCAAGCGAAGCGACACAGCCTGCTGTCCAATTAAACAGTGGACATTTAGGGGATATATTGTCTAGCATCCATTTTCCGCTAACAACCGAAGTTGCACCAATCAACTCTGCTGTACAAGGTTTTTCTCCCACTTGGTGGCAAGTTGCGTTTGTGGTGTGGCTTGTGGGTTTGATTGCTTTTGTAAGTTTTCACCTTATAAACCACCACTTCTTTATAAAAAGGGTGAAGCGATGGAGCAAAAGTATTACAGACAAGGCATCAAATGATTTGCTTAGAAACTTAAAGGCGGAAATGGGTATTTCAAGGCATATTAGCCTTTTGCTATGCGAAGGCATTGGTAGCCCTATGATGCTGGGTTTTGCAAAACCAAAAATACTGCTACATACTGCCGACTTGGCACAAGATGAACTCCGCTTTATTCTAAAACACGAGCTTGTGCATTACAAACGAGGGGATTTGTTTTTCAAGGGCTTGGTGTTGCTTGCTATGGCTATCCACTGGTTTAACCCAGTAATTTATGTGATAGCAAGGGCTATTAATGCCCAATGTGAGTTATCTTGCGATGCGGAAATTGTGCAGACAGCAGATGATGATACCCGCCAGCAATATAGCGAGGCTATAATTGGCGTGGTGCGGTATCGGTCAAAATTCAAAACAGTTTTATCAAACACATTTTATGGAGGTAGAAAAGGTATGAAAAAACGAATTACATCTATTATGACAACAAATAAGAAAAAAGTAACTATTGGTGGTGTGGCGTCAGCGTTTGCTTTGGCTTCAATGCTAACTGTGGGTTCATTGACGGCTTTTGCAACTGAATTTTCCCAACCCGAACCATATAGCCCAGAAGTAAGCATTGCTAGACACAGGGTGCATAGTGAGGAATTTGACTTTTCTAGTTTATTTGAATTAGTGCAAGTTAATTTGAATGATGCAATTAAAGAGCGCTTTATAAACGCTGAGGGAATTGGAGGTTTACGTGTAATAGCTGGACGTGCTGATATAATCGATTTTGATGAGTTGATTGTACAAGAAAGACTTGGCGAAATGATGGTTTTTGATGGTACTGAATTTTCGCCAAGAACACTTAGAGCTGGCAACTTGGGTTCATACGAATTTATGAGAGAGATAGGAGCATCACCTATCATTGGCGATGATGGCGAAATTTTAATGTGGTTGCCTCAATCATTTTTTGAAATGACTTATGAAGAATTTAACGAATTTGCCGAACTGCTAACCACGTTGATAGTTTTCCCGACGCAGGTACCTGTGGACATAAATATTCTTAGGGAGCATTGGTTGACTGCCCAGCAACAAACTATTTAACTTGGAACAAAAAACGACGGCTAAATTTTATAAAGCCGTCGTTTTTTGTTGTTTAAGTGCATGGTGGTTTGTACAGGGTAAGCCCTACCCTACTATTGTTGCTTTGCTTTTACGCTTTTCTTCTTTTTGTTTTACCAGCTCTACCTGTTCTGGTGTTAGTGGTCTTATGACCATGATGTCGTCGTTTACGCCCAGATAGGTGTTTTCGTTCCATCCTAAACTATCTCTTAATTCTTTGTTTAGATGCAGACGACCTAAGTCGTCTAATTCTTTTGTGTTTGGTGACTGACAACCTTCTTTTGCTTTTTGGATTATTAGTGTTTCATCATCCAGTTTTGTTATTGTTACTCTTGGGGATGGGTCTAGCGTTAGACCTAATTTTCTTCTTAATTCGCTAGGTAATACTAGCTTGCCCAAATCGTCCAATCTTCTTGGAATTGTTTCCATGTGTAATTCTCCTCTCTTGTGTCAAGGCAAATATGTGCTTGACAATGAGACCTTAGAGATGTTAGAATTATCTCAGGTCTTTTTTGGGACTTGTACGGTGTTGCCTGTCTGTTATTCTGTCCAAGAATGTTTGCCAGACAGGCAACTTTATACAAGTCATTTACAAAGTAATATGTAGGGATTTGGCTGTCGCCTTAGCCCTTATTTATATTTTACAGTCTGTCTATGTAATTGTCAAGCTTTTTTTGAAAATAATTGGAACTTTTTGCAACTACACGTTTCTGGTAGGGGCGGGCATTGCCCGTCCCAATTATGCAGACGATACCGTCCAACCCCGAAGAATAGTGCCAGCAGACATGGGACGGGCAATGCCCGCCCCTACCGAAAACGTCACCGTAAACAAAGCGACCACAACCGCAGATACCGACACAACATCATCGTCAGCATAACAACCACAACCGCAGATACCGACACAACATCATCGTAAATAAAGCAACCACAACCAGCAGATACCGATACAGCATCACCGTCAGCATAACAACCACAACCGCAGATTACAGTAATAAAAAACTGCCACCGATTATCGGGGCAGTTTTTGTAATTAGCGTGTTGTTTGCTTTCTTCTTGCGGTTACGACCGCCAAAGCTCCAAGAGACAGTATGGCACCAGTTGCGAAAATAATGGTTGCTGTGCCGTTGAAGTTGTCAGAGGTTTGTGGGTTAAGGTTGCCCACAGACTGCTGGACGGCAGGCTCGCTAGATGGTGCGGTTTGCTGTGGGGTGTTTTGTACAACGGGTCTGTCAGGGCTGTGACCTTGATGGGTTTCGTTTGCGTAATGCACAAAGAAATTGTTTATAAGCATGTCGTCAGGTGCATCTGCTCCAGCAACAAATGTCAACACAATTTCATTGCCCAAGCCAAAGCCTGATGGTACATTACCGAAGTATAGTTGGATATTAGTGTACCAAATATCGCCTGTTTGTGGCAGTTCGAAGTTGTGTGGTTGGCTTGCATCTAAATCTGTTGCAAGTGTGTGCCAAACATCACTGCCATATATTGTGTAAAGAATGTTAAATGTAATGCCTTCGCCATTGGTAAATGCAGGGATTTGACCTCTTGTAAAGTTTAAGCCACGCCCTGGCATATCAATTATAGCAAAGTTTGTTACAGTTTCACCAGAACGGTTATGGAAGCCACGCAACACCCAGTCAATTTCGCCGCCAACGTACACAAGCATTAGGCTTGGTTGTTTAACCATGTCGGGTGCTGACTGCATAGTTGGTGGTGCTTGTTGCAATGCTGGTTCTGGTTGCCCTGCTGGTGGTGCTTGTTGCGGAATGGCAGGGGCTTCTGGGGATTGTTGTGGTGATTGTTCTGCGTTTTCTGTGTCGGGAGGGGTTATCGTTGGGGGAGTTGTCGGAGGGGTTGTAGTTGGCGGTGTCGTGGGGGGTGTTGTGGGTATATAAGGGTCATATGGATTGTATGGGTCATATGGGTCTGTTGGAGGGTCCGTGGGTGGGTCGGTTGGTGGGTTTGTGGTTGCATTTGCCACAAACGACCATGTACCAACCAGCAACACATCATCTAGCTCCATGTAGAAGGTGTCGCCTGTTGCAATGGCAACCCCGCCCTTTGTCCAACCGTTAAACGACCAAACACCAGTTTGTGTGCCACGGGTGTTTTGTGTGGTTGTTAGTTGGGCTTCTACGGTGTGTTCGTTATCATATAGATAGCCACCGCCAAATTGTGTGAAGTTGTGGCTAAATGTGGTTGGGGCTTGCCCTTGTACCACATATATAACATTTGCACCAACAAAATTGATGTCGTAGTTGTTTAGAGGGTGTGTACCAGGCAAGGAAAGTGTGGCGTAGTTTATATTCTGCACACCACCACCCTGTCCACCGCCAGAGTTTTGGAAAGGGATTATGATGGTAGAACCAAGATGATTAACACCTAGGTCGTGTGGGGCGTTGGCTTTGTTGTCAGCAAACACAACCGTGTCAGCGATGTCGATGATGTCGTACAAGATTGTCCAAATACCACCACCGTATTCCATGGCTGTATTATTTTTGATATAGCCACCTGTTGCTGTTAAGAAAGAGCCTGCATCTGCTACGCTAACACCACCACCATTTTGATGTGCTGTGTTGTCTTCAATTGTGCCTCCGGTCATAGTAAAGGTTGTGCCAGTATGGGTTAAGGAGACACCGCCGCCTTGGATGGGTGCTGTATTGTTTCCTATACTTCCACCCGTCATGGTAAATTCACCAGCTTCGCTAACTCTAACACCACCGCCAGAGCCATCTACTGTGTTTTCAGTTATATGACCACCATGCATATAAAACTTACCATTAACACCTACACCACCACCATTTTGGGAAGCGTGATTGTTGTGTATATGACCATCGTTCATAATGAATGTCGTGTTCATTCTTACACCCACTCCTCCGCTGGATTGGTTTGTTGCTTCATTGGCTTCGATGATGCCGTCATTCATCGTAAACACTGCACCGCTTTGTAACGACACACCCCCACCTAAGTGTGTGGTTTGATTGTCTATGATATAACCTGCATCCATTTGAAAAGAAGCATCGTTACGTACAGCAACACCACCGCCAGTCCATGCCGTGTTGTTTTCAATTCTACCACCAATCATGTGAAAGTTTGTGCTGGCATCCGTTGCGTGTACACCGCCGCCGAACTCCATTGTGTGGTTGTTGTAAATCAAAGCCGTGCCAGACATGGTGAAGGTTGCACCGTTTTGTACTGCAACACCACCACCGTTAGCGGTTGCCGTGTTGTCTTCTATTGTACCGCCTGTCATGGTGAAAACCACGCCAGCATCGAAAACGGCAACACCACCACCGTCCATGGTTGCTGTGTTATCGTAAATTAGTGCAGTGCCACTCATGTTAAAACCATGACCAGCATGAAGTACACCACCACCAACAATGGCGGTATTTCCAAGTATTGTTCCGCCTTGGAAATGCAATGTGCCACCCAAGTAACCATTAACAGGACTTCCTATATGTATACCACCACCAGAAAATCCGCTAATATTGTTTTCGATGTAACCGCCATACATACGCATAGTGCTTTCTCTGTTAAGGTGTACGCCAGCACCGTGGCTTGGGGTTGTGTTGTCCGCTATGCGTCCGCCGCGCATGGTAAATGTAGCTGCATCTCTTAAACGCACACCGCCACCGCCAAACATAGCGGAACTGCTTTGGGCTTGGTTGTCAACGATTTCGCCACCAAGCATTTCAAATTCGGCATTTTCCGTAAGGAAAACTCCACCGCCTGCGTTGGTTGCTGTGTTGTTGTAAATTGTGGCTGTGCCAGACATTTCAAATCTTGCACCATTAGTTACGAAGACACCACCGCCGTCAGTTGCGACGTTTTCTGTGATAAGTCCGCCAGACATATTAAATGTACTGCCAGCCCCAAAAACTGTAACCCCACGGTAGGCGTTGCCGTTGATAACGCCATTTGACATATTAAATATGCCGCCGTTTATCACAACGACATGACCTGTAATGGTGAAGTTTCCGTCAAGATAAAGAATACTGCCATCAATGGTGATATCACCGATGATATTATCGCCTATGACATAAGTTCCTCCAGTGTCAATCGTGCTTGGAAATAGAATGACATTGCCAAGGGGCAGTATGCCAGCGGGCTGGATTGTTGGGGCTGTAACTGTTGGCACATCTGGCACAACCACGACGTTTTCGCCCTCTGGGTTTTTGGAGTTGCCTTTGTTGTATTTTGGGTACTCGTCTTCTGGATATTCAGGATACTCATCTTCCGAGTACTCTGGATATTCAGGATACTTGGGATATTCTGGATAATCCTCATCGTCCTCATCCTTATCCGCTGGATGTTCTGGGTAATATTCATAACCCTCGTACTTACCCGTGTCCTCTTGGACATCTTCGTAATTTACTATTGCGTTGTCCATTATGTATGCTTGGACAGAAGAAAAGCCTGCCGCAAATACCATAACAGCCACCAAAAACAACGCCGTTACTCTGTGTTTCATTTTCTTCATATGAAACACTCCTTTCATTTTTTTATTTGCAATCTTTGTGAAGTTTACAGCAAATACCCGTATTTTTTGTTGTGTTACCTACTGGCTTAAAGCTCATTGGGTTTGGGTGGCAAAATGCTGTATTTTTCTCAGCGACTGCTTGCAAAACGAATGAGGTTGGTTTTCATTCGCTTTGGAAGAAGCCTCTGGGTTTGGGGGTGTTGCCTGTGGGTTTGGGACGGGTCCCGTCAAAAGCTCTAATGCCCGCCCCTACCAGGGTTAGGTGGTGTGGATTGGTGGTTTGGTGTTGATTGTGGTTTTTGGGTGTTGCTATGTTTTGGTGGGGGTGACCATTGGTCGCCCAAGTTGGTTGTGTCGTGTGTTAGTGGTGCAAAAGCCACCTTCCAACTAGACTGCACAGACTTTTTTGAAGCGACCCCTTAACCGTCCTTGGGAGATATGCCCTGGAAATGTGATAGGGCTGGACGGGAGGCAGAGAGGGGTGAAAAAGGTACAATCCAGTGGGAAGGGGGCTTTTGCCCCTTATGTCAATTTCTTTTACTGCATAAACTGTAATAGGTCTAGTGGGGCTGTGGGTCTTGGTGTTTCGTTAAATAGGTCGAAGTTCATTTGCCAATGGTGGTTGTCGTAGTTATCCGTAAAAGTGGCTATGCCTATTAGGATGTCACCGCTACCCTCGTTGGTTATGTAGAAGTTTAGGGTGTGGTCGGCGTGGTTTCGCATTTGGTTGCTTAGCCAAAAGCCGAAGTGGGTTATTATGTGTTCAATGTCATCTTGTCCGTGGGCTTGCTCCAGCATTTCTAGGATTTGGTGGGTGCGGTCTATGGGTTCTGGTTCGGGTTCTGGTGTAGGCTCTGGTTCGGTGACTATTGCGGGTTCTGGTGGTGGTTCTGGTTTGGGTTCTATTGTTGGTTCAGGGTCAGGGTCTGTAGGCTCTGGTATATGGATATTTTCTTGTAATGCGGGTTCTGGTGTTGGTTCGTGAATGGTTTTCTGTGCCTGATAAATATAGGCTTCTTCATAGGTATCGGTTTGGAAAACCGTGAGATATAAGGTGGCGGATACAATGCCTACTGCCGTAACACAGCCAGCTATAATTGTGCCTTTTACGGCACTGGACATGGAGGAATATGCTGTGCTGCTGCTAACCACTGATGCGATGCCTGTAATTCCTGTGGCAAAGGCTGTTTCTTCTGCCAAAAACACAGCAGAAATAGGGATGAGGGCAAGGGCTTTGGCTCCGCCTAGTTTGCGTTTTTTGACTGCTCCCGTAATTTCTGCTTTTAATGATATTTGAGCGTTTTTTAGGGTTTTGCTTACATTATTAATGGAACAATTATAGTGCTTAGCGATTTCTGCCATGGTCATTTCGGCATAGAAATACATATAAATCATTTTAGATTGGTTTCCAGGCAATTCTTCTATAATTTTTATTAGGTAATCTCGTTGTTCTTTGTTGTCTAGATATTCTTCGGGTATAAAATTTCCATCAAGGTCGGCTATTTCCAGTATGTCGTCGTCTGCATATTCAAAGCGTTCTTTGCGGCTGGTTTCTTCGTTGTATTTTCGGTGACAAGCGTTTGCGGCTATCTTGCGGAGGTAGGCAAGGAATGTGTCTCCCTGCAAGTCCCCTTGTTTTTTGTGTATGATGGAAAAGGTGTCTTGCACAACTTCTTCCGCATCTTCTTTGTTGCTACACAATTTTGTGCATACAAAAAGTGCGACGCCCCTGCACTGCTCGTAAATTTCGTTAAAAGCAGTTTGGTCGCCTTTGTTAAAACGGTCAATTAGGGTATTTAAGTCGTTTTTAGTCCCATAAGTAGACACTTTTGCACATCGCCTCTTCCATCTCATATTCCGAAAACAACAATTCGCTAACGGAGAACTGGTCGTTACTGTTATATGGTAAAATTTTTTTGAAAAATTTTACTTTGGCTTCTAAGCGTTCTGTATACAATTGCAACACGCTTTCCACGTGGGTGAAGGTCATGTCTGTTACGGCGATGATTTCGTCAATACCTTTGTCTGAAAAGTAGTAAAAATAAATTGCACGCTTTTCCTCAAAGTTAAATTGGTCGATGAGACCATGAAATAAGTATTTGATTTTGGGGTGTTCTAAAAAAACTTTTGGTATCTTTACTTGGTTTGTGGCTTCTTTCAAAAACACCCCTCCGCCATTTTTTCTTATTCACTCATGTATAGGGGTAATTTTGAAAAGTTTTCAACCTGTTTTCAAAATTTTTTTGAGGAATTTTGTTTTTGATACAAAAAAACAGCCGTCTATGCAAAAATCTACACGAAAAACAGCTGTTCTTTAATGTATCGAAATTATAGCTAACAGCCCTCATCACACTTTTTGAAACTTTTCAAACATATTTTTTATGAAGTATTCGGAGGGTTAAACATATTATAACAAAATGTAACAAAAATATCAACGCCTAAAAATTACCAATGGGCTGGTGGGGTGAAGTATATATTTGTGCCAACCATATCGCCCATTAATTCTGCGACAGCACCTTGGATGTCGACCCCTTCAAACAGTTCTGGGTACATGAAATAGGATATTATTAGTTTTGTGGCTAGTCTTGTTTCCTCGAGTTCCAGCATTTGCTCTGATAATAGGATTATGCGGTTGTTTTGTACGGCTTCAATTGCACCCCAGTTTGGTCTTGATATTATGGATGATAGTGCTTCTGAGGCGGAATGGGTGTTGGTTATTTCGTTGCCTAGAATTGTGTTGTTTACGAATTTTACGATTATGTCGGGGTTTCTTCGCACCACCCAGTCGGTGGTGACTGATAGGTTGTCGGCAGATAGTCTGCTACTGACGTTGAGACCGCCAGCATTTACCATCATTTGATAGATTTCTGAGCCTCTGCTGATGGTTACTAAATCCTCTGTGGTTTCGGTGTAAATGTACATCAGTTGGCAGGGGAAGATTGTGTTTACGCCTTGTCTGAGAAGGGTGGAGTAGGTGGCTATAAGACCAACAACACCGCTGCCACTGCCGATTACCACGTCACCTTCTATTTCTGCGGGCAATTCTACAGTTATGGTGCTTAATTGTTGCTGGGTTTCTGTGCCTACGGGGTTTTCGCCTTCCTCGCCTTCTTCTGTGGCGTATCTGTGGGCATTTTCCTGCTCGATTTCCATTGTTAGGGGGGAGAAGTTGTCGGGGTTTGCGTCAAAATATTCTGTAGTTTCGTAGTTGGTAGATAGCTCGCTTCTTGTTTCTGGGGTTGGTGTTGTGTTGTCTGTTGGTGTGTGGTCGGGATATTCGGTTGTTTCTTCTGGCGAGTCTTGTGTTTGTGATGTTTCGTATGGTGTGCTGTCTGCTAAATCGTATAAAATTCTGTAGCGACATCCGCTAAGTGATAGCAGAGTGATGAAAATGAGTGTGGGCAATATAATTTTGCGGTATGTTTTTGCCATACAATCCCCCCTACAAAAAGTGATGAAACTTTATTTTTAGCTTGGTTGCAAGGTTTGCGTTTGACCAAACTATATTTGTGGTTTTGTTCAAAAAATCCTTCATTTGCTGTCTTTCGGTTTCTTTGGGTGTTTGGTTGCTGTACATGGCTTTTTGCCATAGGGTCGTTATGTCCTTGTATTCTTCTGAATATTGCTGGGATACAAGGTTAGAAAGTTGTTGTGTGTAGGCGGAGAACACGACGTTTTTGTGTTCTAAGCCGATAACTGACAGCCATTCTAGTAGATATATGAACATATTGTTTATGGCAGTGGGGCTGTCGTCCAAATCGAAAGCTTTTCGCCGTTTTGATGCTTTTAGGAGGGGTGGCACGAAGCGGAACAAGACGGCGATGATAATTAGAGCGATGACGAGTAGGGCGGCAGGTAGGAGGGAGGGGGG
>Ga0131853_10013812_pt1 | contig 14807 bp, 11 predicted proteins | sample TergutLab28metaG_FD_92764 | JGI IMG/M metagenome (GOLD analysis project Ga0131853, IMG submission 92764) | Labiotermes labralis P1 segment gut microbial communities from Petit-Saut dam, French Guiana - Lab288 P1 (version 2) (version 2) | ecosystem: Host-associated > Arthropoda: Insects >... | reverse complement strand
TGGGGTGGGAAAGTTAATCTTTTTGGATAGGAGAGGGAAAAAAGGGGGGGTGGGGTTGTGTTTTTTTTTTGGGGGGGGGGGGGGTGGACAGCTCAACTCTGAGAAGTTATGGGGTTAATGTGTGTTAGCAAGACTGGAAATGTGGGGTGCTGTTTGACAAGTCATGTTGAAGTCACTTTTTTTTATGGAATTGAATGGGATTTATGTGTGTTAGAAAAAATCAGAAATACGTCACTTGAGGCCCATAGTAAAACAAAATGTAAATCTATAAGAATGTTTACCGGCTGTGACACAGTAGATTAAATTTACTCATTGCCTCTATAGTTTTTGTTGGCAGATTATGTCATTGCATAGATTTGTGTGATTAGTTGTGTGGGGCACAGATCCCGTCCAAAAGTTCAGCCATTCACAACAGAATTGAAACACGGTCTTCCAAAAATCATTGAGGAAATTCACTTAGCAGGCATGTCAGGTGAAGGGTTAAGATGGAACTGTGTTTCTTGAATTGCACATATTTTAGAATTTTTGTGTTGTTAGTATTTCTGTCTGATGTGTGAGTGGAATTGTGTTTTGTATGTTGCAGTTCCACAACAGGCCCCACCTGGAACAAAGCCAGCTGTGGCCCCATCACCACCGATCAAAAAGTCTCTGCCTCTGGTTTCACAGCCATCTCCTAAGCCAGTCATAGCCAAGCCAGCTCCTCCACGGCCAGTGTCTCCACCACAGCCACCACCACCTCCACCTGAAGTTTGTCTTCGTTGGAACAGCTACCATTCAAACATGCAGGCTACATTCCCAAGTCTGCTGAACAATGAACAGTTTGTGGATGTTACATTGGCATGTGAGGGGCGCAGTATTAAATGTCATAAAGTAAGTGCATTTCACTGAGCATAAATCCCACCCATGGGACCAAACTAGGCATGTTCATGGTTCCTTCCCTGGGGAACAAATCCTACTACCATACATGAATGCCACCCTTGGGCCAAGTCTTGCCACAGTGCATCTATCTGAAACTGGAGCACAAAATGGCTCTGGTACCCATACCCTGCACAGGGAATCAAATCTAGCCACTAGACGTGAAACCTGCCTTGGGGACCAGGTCCTGCCACTCTACATGAATCTTGCCCTGCGGACCAAATCTAGCCACCTCACTTGAATGCTGTCCAGGGGACGAAATGTAGTTGCAGTGCAATGAATCCAGCTGATGACCAGATCTTATATTGTGGTTTATGAATTGTTATTTGTTTGTGTTACATTCAATTTATATGCATGATTGAATTAACCCAAAACTTGAGTATTGTACAGCTACTGAAGGAACTATTTTTGTGTTCATTCACACCCGCTTTGAAACCTTTAAACTGCCACAATGGGCAGGTAGTAAAATCAAGGAAATTACAGCAAATGAAGAAAGGCCATATGGACAATGCATACAACAGTATGAAAGGTTAAAGAGTCTTGCCATTCAACAGTGTGTGATTGGCGATCAAGAGTACGTACTCAAGAAGTGGATTTCAGGGCATGTTACAATATACTTAAAAAGTGTTGGGGAAGCTAGTTTATATAACCCCATAAGTACTGCGTAAAATACCCAGGGCTTGTGCATTGATATCCCATGTGATATTGCTAGGTATGGATGTTCTGTGCATCTTTAATTTTGAAGCTGAATAATTTGACCTTGACAAATTCCTGTAATCCATAGTGTTTTCTAGGTTCAATGTGTGGTTTCAGTTCTCTAGCATAAACTTCACTTTCTCCCCCATTTGTTTACAGTGCCCACTTTAAATCAGTGGAGCCCATTTGTGGTAATTTTCACATGTCTTACTGCAGAGCCAGTGAGTGGTCTCAGAAACACTGTATTTCCTGTAGCTTATGTAGCATGTATGATGACTACTGAAAACCAGAATCTTATAGGTTATTTCATATTACCTCAAGGCATTGTAGGGGCCAAGTTTTGGTGGCCACACAGTTTATGATAAAATTCAGCAACCCTGTTTTGGCCCCTGAGGCTGCTGAAGAAGGGGACACATGAAATTTACCTCCCTGTGACTATTAATTGTAGAGATTTCTTCCTCTTCTTGTGTTCCAGTCCTTGGTGGACCTTCACTTCTTCAGTTTTATAAGCTTTTCAACGGAAAATTTTTTTATGGGGTGGAGTTGGCAGCCCCATGCCCAACCCCTAACTTGGAGGGCCAGGGTATTCCTTCTTGCCTGGGTCATAACCAATTACCTGTCTGTCATGGGTGGCCCTAACAGTAGCAACACTACTGCCAGTGTATCTGTCAGGATCATTTGACCACCCTAGTACCAACACTGTGTCAAAGTAAGGGATAACTTGGGGGGGGGGGGGTTGGGATGTAACATTTTGAATTTCAAAGTTTTCCTTAAATGTCACCTCATTCTGCTTCATTAAAATGCTTGTCACTAATCCTAATTAAGGTACGGAGCTCTTTTTTTGTACCAGTTGAAAGTTCTCAAGTAGGACTTTAATTTTGTATGCCAATTGATAAAATTTCAGGTGACAAATTCATAAACTTTTGTATGTGGTACTTGATGGGAGAAGGGGTACTGGATATCACTATATGGCTCACTGAATGGAACCAAACAATAGCCATTTGGAGTTACTACTACGATTGAGCTAAAAAATATAACAACTACATCCAACAATACCAGCACACCTGTTACTTGATACGTACCCAACTAGATGTTCTTGTTGGATTTAGTTATATTTTTGTGCTTGTACACACCCGCTGCCTACATATATTTTGTGCCCATGTCTAGCTCAGCATAGTATGTGAGATGTATGTTTCTGTAATGATGGCCTGATGATCGTCTTTTTGGATGAGAACATCTGGTCATTCCTGAATAAAAAATGTGGTTGTGTTTGACAGATTTATAATGATCCATTTTAAAATATAAATGTTTGCCTATTGATCTGAGCAGTAGCACACCTCAGTAAACACCTACTGTCCTCATCTGTTAATGATGAACTATATGCAGATTCTTGTGAAGTCAGCTCCCTATGGTGTACACCTGACTTACGAACTCAGACTGCTTCTTACATATCTCACAGCGTCCCCTCACACTTAAATTATTCACTTGAATAGATCTCTGTTGTGAGTTTTATTACAGATGGCAAGGACTCAAGATGTGTTTACTGCACTTAGTTATCATGCTAATGTATAAAGTGAATTAGAACCACCCGTAACTGAGGGCAAGCAATTGTTTTGCCTCTTAAACAAATGTACAAATAATGTTTGGCTACAAGCTCAATTGTAATATTAACTCCAAACAGGCAGGTTTTTTGTTTGTGCCACTTTTGAATTCAGTGCATGTTGCATTTGTAATTTCAAAACTGGCATTTCAACTCAAGTGGTGCAGATTTAGAGCAAAAGCAAGCCCAGAAGTTTAAGAACCATTTCCTAAGGTTCACTTCCTTAGAGAAGGTGGTGTAAAGGCATCTGTATCAGATGCAACAAGGTAATTATACTGACAACCATGCTGCAGAACTGTGGGAAAAAGACAGAAAAGAAGTAGGAGAAGGCTTAAAATCTGGAATGTCAGAAGTTCTCAAATAATAAAAGTGAATTACCATATTCAAGGTCTTCAAAATAAAAATGTGCCTAATAATAGAGCAGAATACGTGAAATGCTTTTGCAAGACAGGAAGTTAGAACATGTAAAGGGATTTGTGGACAATATATTAGTCATTTACAGCATGAGTGGTGTGGAAGACAGGTAAAGACATTTAATATGCTAAAGGATATGAATACAGAAGTGAAGGACTGACTTTGGTGTAACCCCAAAAAAGAAGAGGCATGGCTAGGTTGCTGTAAGCAACTGGACTGAATTAATGCCAAGCATTAACACATGTCATACCTGTGGAAAAAGTGCCAGAAGCACTGAGGAGCTTGATAATGGTTCGAATTGAGGTCTGAATATAGAACTTTGTAAATGTGCCTGCAGAAGTTGCCTGGTGTACTTTGCAAAAGACCCACAATTTAAATGGCCATCATTACCTTGCATGTTCTTGGCAGTGATTTTTTTTTTATCAATCTTCTCAGCGTCATACTGTGCATACTGTTGTCAAATTAGTTAATTAATTCTGGACATAAAGCGTATGCTCTGATAATGAGAGGAGGAATGGTTTCACATGCTGACTCAGTAACTGTGCTTTCTTTCTTTCATTCTTTGCACCTTTGGTAACATGTGATCAATATTCAGAACATTTTTGATGATAAGGGTTTCATAATGTGAAACTTTGTAAAGTGATGGATGACTATATCTTATTAAGGAAAAGGGGACTTTGTGTATCTCATAAATGTTTGGCTGGAGATCAAGGAAATTTGTCTATAATTTGTTTATCATCCATTTATCAGGTGATACTCATGTTATGCATGCTGGTTGATCAATATGAATGTGCTTTTCTATGCAGTTAACACCCTGTTAGATATTGAACATGTGTGAATGCATAGGTATGTATGTTGGTTTATGGTTTAGAAAGAATGGTTGCCTGTTTAAAACAAGGCAATCATTGTTAATCCTTCATGTATTCTGCCATCATATGTCAGATTTTGAATGAGGTAGTTTAGGGCAGTGATCAATCTGTAGCAGTTGAATGTATCATTTAACAGTGCTGTATCATTTACTTACAGGTAATGTTATCAGCATGCAGCTCATACTTTGAGGAGTTGCTAAGCCAGAATCCTTGTCAACATCCCATAGTTCTCATGAAGGACCTTAAGTTCTGGGAAGTGCAGGCCCTTGTGGACTTCATGTACAGGGGGGAAGTGAATGTGGGCCAAGACAAACTTCCCTCTCTACTGGCAGCAGCTGAGGCATTGCAGATTAAAGGTGAGGCTGACATATCACTTGGTACAGAGTTTTTCATTATGATAGTCTTGAATTGAGGGTGTGAGTTGTGCCTAGGAAGACTTAAAGATGCATGATCTCAGGCTTCCACTGTGATGTAAAAGAGATGTGTGCTGTTGGGATTTTACGCAGCATAGAATGGTCCTGACATTTCAGGACAACCTATCAGTTCCATCTGCTAAGGTCAGGCAGTCCATTCGTCCTGGACTGCTTGACCCTTGAAGATGGGACTGATTGGTTGTACCACAACATTGGTATGGAATTACCATTCTGCTCTGTATAAAATCCCAAAAGATCGCAAATCTCAGACTTAAAAATGTATTCAGAAATTGATGCCTGAGCTCACTAACACTGGACACAGCTGTAGTGAGCACAGTCCAGTCAATGTTTGGCTCATGTCAGAATGGCCAGGTTCTGTTATACCCTTTCCAAAAACTATACTCTGTTGGTAGTACAAGTACATGGTTTGCCTATCGAAATGAAATCGCTTCTCTTAAGTTTAAATTTTGTGTGTTCTAGTAAATAGTCTTTTCTTAAAAATTAAAGTACATCAGTTTCTCCTGCAGTGAGATACTGTAGCTTATTTCATATATTGATTTTCTGTGCCACAAACCACAGAGATATAAAGAAAACAGTAGCTGAATTTATTAAAATTACTTACGTCTTTTCCTAATCCTCTTAATGGTGACTACATTCACACCCATGATATAGGCCACTCTTTCAGTGGCTTTTTATTCTCTGCTTCTTCATTGTAAAGCTTCATTATCCTTCTAATGTCTCTCTCTGCTATGAATTACTTTGTTGGAAATTTTTGGCGCTCCATTTTGCCCAGTGTTTAAACTATCTAATCCTGAACGTTATGAGACAGTGTTTTTGAAAGAAAGAAAGAAAATTTCTGGAGATGTGTACGCTGTACAACCCCCCCCCCCCCCTCCAACTAACTTGCCTCTACACCACACACTAAAGGTGCTTAAGTTATCTGATGAGGACTATACCTCCAAGCTAGCCTAAGCAGAGACATTGCTGCTAAAATACCAGGTTCACAGACAGTAGTACAGTGATAATATAGCTGATACCACTACTGCATGCAAAAATTGCTGTGCTTAAAGCCACCACATATACCGTTTCATCTAAACAGCCACAGTTCTGTTAGCTTCGTGAGAGATGGAAGTAATGCTCTGTATATAGTGTTTTCCATGACTTGTTTAGCATTGTCTGCCAAATGCAGTACAACCAAGCCACTTCTCATATCTCAGATCAGAAGGTCAGCATGTTGCACTTCATTTCCATGTTAGTACTGTAAGCATTCATCACCATGGAGCTATATCATGACAGCTGTGCCTTACCAATGTTTTGTATTGAGTATTGTGAATAATTTGGTAATTCACATTTTGTTTTTATTCTTGTTCTTGTTAGTGAACACTGGATGGTGTTCGCTAACCTGTGGTTTACTCTGTCACCCAATAATCTGAATCAGTCATCTGTGATGTGTCAGGATCTGTTCATGAATGTACAGCTGACTGCAGCTTCCAGTTCCCAGCATTGTCTTGTGTAAGTGGCACTAAAGTCACCTTCTTATTACAGGATTGGCTGGACCAGCATCTACATCTTCATCACATGACGAAGACTCTCTTCCCCCTACACTTCCACTCGCAACAGATGACTACATGGATGAATCCACTCCCTCATCTTCCAGTGCCAGAAGGGCCAGAAAGAGGAGAACTATTGCATCTCTGCCAACTCCACGACAGGTACAGAATGGAGTAGATGGTAATAACCTGTACCCATCACAAGTTTTGGAATGTGGTGTTTAATGAGTATACAAGACAATGCAACATAGGTAGCAGTACTACAGTTAGAAATTTCAGATGCACCGCCACCTTGGAATGGTGTAGTTCACATTGCTAAATATAAAATATATATTTAACAATGTGTTAACTGTACTGCCTGGCCATTGTGTTCTCAACCATTTTTTGTAACTCTTGTTTTCGAATGGTATACCATACTTTGTCCACTCATTCTTGTAACAACAAGACTTTTCCTTCCCTGTATTTTCACGCACATAGCTTCAACTTGTACATGGGATTCTTAGGATATGTCGGCAACAGTTTTCCAGTTTGTGGCTTCATGGGAGAATGTATGAAAAGCTGTATAAAATGGCAGTGTAACTGATACAATATGATGCAGTACTGAATGAATTACGCTGCATGTAGTCTTAAACAGTTTTTAGAATTATAGGCCGGTAAGTTTATGAGAAATTTTTAAGTTGTAAAATTATTCATTTTTGGAGGTGGTATTTGTAGATTAGCTGCGTGTTAGTCCAAAAGTAATTTACTAGTTCATACAATTAAAGTGACATCATCAAGCTCTTGATAATTCTGTTTAGCATCTTATGATCTGAGATATTTTATGGGTTGGAGGAATTTTGTCTCGTTTCTATCCAACTCAAAATGCGAAACCTTTTTTTTTTCCCCCCTGTGAGCTAAGAAAACCATAAGTGTGCTCAGGAAGGCTGTGTGGCATGTATCATGCATCACTTGATACGGAAACTTCAAATCAAATCTGAGGTGGGCCCTGCAGGCTCATTCTCATGTATTATATGAAGTGTCCAAAATGATAGCAACTGTGAAGGTTGTAACGTGGTGTAGATGATAGAAATTACCTAGATTTCGGAACAACCGATTGTCCTCAGCTGAAGATGAAGGTAACGTTTTCTCCATGACTGCAGCCAGACTTCACCATTCTGCCTCAACACAATAGTGTCAGGAAACAATGCATGGTTTTGCTTGCCCCAAGGTTTAGTTTTGGACATGGCACACATTCTGGTGGACATTTGCATGTATCATCAGCTCAACATAAAAATCACAGTAGGCACAGAAACATGTCCTAAGTTGCTTTAGCAGCATAATGTAAATCCTTTGATACACACTGGAAAAGAGACGGCAAGTAGGATCAGCACGCAGTGAACTGCACTGAGTGAATGTTACAGCAACATTGTCCAGACTCACAAATCTCTTTTACATTATGTTGTTAAATTGTGGCAGAATACTGAAATGCGGATACAGCCCAAGACTTAGATCAATCTAACTGTACAAAAACAAAGTTGCTGGACCACACAGCATCACATTCTAGAAGATTCAGTCTTCACAATTATCTCTGATTTTCAGAAATTTCTCATTTCATATTGATCAAGGGCTGTTACTTGCTGTGTCAAGCACTTTGTCCAAGGCCTTGGAGTAGAATGAACAAATATTGCTAAGTTAACTTTTCATGGGGTTTGGGGGTTTTTAGAAAGGTATTTTTTGGTGGCATGGGGAAGTTTGTTACAGGTGAGAGAGGATGCTCAGATGCATAGTTTTTGTCCAGTAGTAGTATCTTATAGTCAGTCGTTACATTTAACTGCATTTCTGTTAAGTGCAAATGATTAGTACTTTTGGATCAAAAGCTAGATAACTGAAAAATACAAGAAAATTGCTGGTAAGATCAGAGCTTCAGTTAATTGAACAATTTGAGAAGAGAGGTCAGTGACTAAATTAGCCAAGCTTTATTGAACGGGGATACAAGCCACATTTGATGTAACAAACATTAATATTTAAATTTTGGTGAAATGGTTCATGGAAAATATTTAAAACCATGAAGTAAATAGCATTCATTGTATAAAAAATAAAAAACATACTATGCAGCATGTCTTTACCCTTCCTCCTGCATTGTCTCCCTCTCCTTCATCCACTATATATTATTCATCGGTGTTGTTTTGCAGAATTTCATGCAACTCATTACCGTAACTTATTATTTTACAACTACTGCATGTCTGTGGTGGAACTGTTTTACTCACATTACACAATACAAAGGGTACATAATACACAAAAATGGTACCATGTATCTGCACGGGATGAAGGACAGTGTTAAGCTCTAAGTAGACAGCCCAAAAAGTTGCCTGTTGAGGCTGGTCGATTCGTGTCTCTACTCACATGCCATTGACTGACCTGGGTATTTCCTGGACCCCGATGATTATTAAACATAACTGTTTCAGCACGAGGGTCATCATTGTTGACTGTACAGCCCTGGGTGGGCCTTGGCCTCCTCAAGCAAATGTTTCCAGCAACGTCTGTCCTGAGCATCGCCCGCCAGTTTATACAACCCAGTTTCCTTGCATCTTTATCTACACGGTCATTCTACCTTGATTTCAGTTGGCCATGTCCTAGTTGACCCTTGGGGTTTGTCCACAATATCTTCTTAGGTAAATTGTTTTCATCCATTTGCACAACATGGCCCACGTACCTCAGTCAACTGGATTTTATTACGTTAACTATATTTGGTCCATTGTAAAACTCTTCGAATTGTCTCTTGTATCTCTTCTGTCACTGCCCTCTTTCGCATATTGGACCATATATCCTGCAAAGGATTTTCCTTTTGAAAATACTCAGTCTTTGTTTGTAACTTTTTGTCGCAGTCCATGTTTCTGCAGCATATGTAAGTATTGGCCTCACAACTGTTTTATATTTAAGAATTTTTGTCTTCCTGGAAAGTAGGTGTGACTTAAACTGACTTTTTAGTCCAAAATATGATCTATTAGCGGCTATAAGGCGGTTTGTAATTTCTTCTGAGACGTTGCCAGGCACCAATGAACCAAGATATATAAAGCTTTCAACTTCTGCACAAGGGTAATATGGAGGTATTACAGGGTACTTGAAACTTAAATTAAATTGGGAAGGCATACCTGAAACAACCACCAAAAGAAAGGAATATGAAATGCATGGTGGGGTACAAAAGGTATCCCACTCAGTCGTGGAAGGGTTAGAAGTGCAGTAAATTTCCTTGTTGCCTAAGTATATGAAATAAATTTTTTGTTGTTTGTTTATTTTATGTGCATTCATGTATGTGAATGAAGGCATTCTGATGGTTAATGAAACTGGTTGGGAGTTGTGATTGTGTTGGACCTTCCATTTATAAGAACTGTAGATGAAAACAATAACATAATAGGACTATGGAATAAATTGTGGTGTCAAATGCTGTACTCGCTGCATCTCTGGCATGAGAAGAATTAGAAAGTAGTGAGTATCGGCTGTAATATAGTGCTTTAGTAGTGTACTGACAGTGTTTTTTTACTGCAGAGTTGCAGAGTGTTTGAATACCGGGATACTGCAAGCACCAGGAAAATGAGAATGAGTCTGAATGGCTTTCAGAAACAAGTGTCAAAACAGTTTCTCAAAATGCACATCAGTTGAGTGTTAAAAAAAAGATAAAAAAATAAATTGTGAATTTTGAGAATGCACAAAGTTAAATGTTTTGGGTTATTCATATTTTTCAATTATGTATGCATATTGTTCCTTTCATTAGCCAAGATTCAACTGTGCTTGTTAACATATATTAACCCTTTCCCAGATTCTGCCAACTGTTTACAATAATTTCTTTGGTCCTTCTACATAAATACATCCCTAGGGGGTACCAACACAGTGGTGTCCCAAGTTTATTGTTTATTTTCATATCCTTGTTCTCCACAGAACACCATTTCTCCGCATCGCAACCCAGTGGGCCGACCACGTTTGATCAGACCATCTCCTCAGCCATCTACATCAACTTACCATCAGACTTCTGTGGCTTCTGAACCTCCACTTCGGCGAGCCAGGAGATCTGAACCAACTAGTCTTCCAGTTGGGGTTGGTATTTTCCCATTCATGTGTTTATTAAGATGGTAGGTTGAGTTTGTTAGCAGATTCCTCTCAGGAACACCTCCATACTTGCTTTTCTGTATGTAATGTTTCAGAAATATAGTTATTGATAGAAGTAACACACTCAGTCCTTTCAGGAAGCATTGTTTTAAAACTGTATTGGTCTTTCCCCATTTGAATCCCATAATGTAACCTGCCTCCAACATACGTGGAGCAGTTTTTGTCACATCCATATAAATGGTGGTCCATTTTTTGTCATGGTTGCAGTGGTCTAGAAATGTAACCATAACTGCTTTTGATTTGTGCACTTCTTATTGTATACCTGATTCATTTTCCCAAGCCGGGTATATGCAGAGGCAATGCCAGCCACATTCGTAGAATCTGCTTGTGCAGACTATTTTTCCTGAGAGCTTCAAGTTCACCCTCTCCGAAATAAAATATTTAAGTGCTTATGTTTCTGTAATAGTATGGTATTTCTTGAATTGGATTGTACAGATGTTTTGTTTAAGTCAAAGTAACTGTCATTTCCCAAACTGAATACAACATTATGTGCTTTTTTATGTGTGTGAGTAGAAGCAAGCAGTTTAACATCCTGGTGAGTGAAAAAATCTGAAGTTTAAAAAAAGTTACAGAACATAGACTACAATTTACATATAAATATAATGTGCATTTTTATAAATACATTATGCTTTCAGTGCCTATGACAAGAGGGGACTGAGTGTAGGGAGATATAGGCTAACTGCCATTGTGCTGTTGTATTATTGCAATATTTATTGTTTTTTGTGTCCCTCCCCCCCAACATCTGTTGGGGTGGAAGGGAGGGGGAGCACATCCATGGGGATTGTATACCGACACATGTTAAAAACTATTTTACCAACTAATGTTACTAGGTATCCGCAGCCCTTGGATCTTTGAATTACGTGCTGATCAGACATGCTAACAGAACTACATGCCTAGTGCAGGCAGGCCTGCCCAACCAGTTGCTAGTGGGCAACACGTTGTGTGCAGATACATTTGAAATGAGAAAAAAAATTTTAACGCTTTCCCCAGCAAACCAAGATAGAATGCAAAAGCAGTTTTAAAACTTATAAGCCATTTATTTATGAAAACATGTTTATTTGGCATAAACATATATTACATTATTGCATGGTTTTGGTGGGGAAAGCTGAGGGAAAGAGACCACTTGCAAGACTCAGGCATAGATGGGTGGATAATATTAAAATGGATCTTCAAGACGTGGGATTGGGGGGCATGGACTGGATTGATCTGGCTCAGAATAGGGAGATAAAGCAGGCTCTTGTGAATGCGGTAATGAACCTTTGGGTTCCAAAAAATTCAGGGTATTTATTGACTAGCTGAGAACCTGTTAGCTCCTCAACAAGGTCTCTACTCCATGGAGTTTGTTAGTTCGTTAGTAGTTAGTATATTATATTACTAACTTAGTTTGTGAAAGTGTGCTACAATAATGAGACCCTAGCCTGGGCTGTGAATTGCATTTTTCATTAATTTTTCTTCAGTATATTTTTATTGCATGTAATATATAGAAAAACACACAAGTACAATTATACATATGTATGTGTACTTATTTGTTATTTATTTTGTGTATTCTGTATCATGGTGCCCACATGCAGACCAAATATTCACAAAAGTATGTACCTACCACACGATAGGTTGAACAGGCCTGGCCTAATGCATTTCTTGTTGACCTGTAATGACAGGAATGTCCCTTGAACAGAGATCAGGATGTAAGAAAGTAAGAACGTATGTCATGGTAGTCTGTTACTCCTTCAGTTGTACGAAACTGTTTTTCAAATTCACCATTATCATTCAGGATACTGTTGACAGACAGAGGTGGTAATGGATGGAATTGTGAGGTCATGTGGAGAGTCCAGGCAGCTGTGTTGATGGCGGTAGCTGATAGATGGGAAAATGTTGGGAGATACCATAACTGATAAATGAGAGAAAGAACCGTTTTTAACATTCCCTAGTCACAAAGAAGCATCTGTGGCAATCTGAGCATTGACTGTGTAATTTTTAGTTGGTGCAGTAACAAAATTTTGAAGGCATTGGACATTATACAGCTACATTTTGAAATATATCTCAGCTGATTAATGTTTTCAGAAACAAAGACCTAATTTTGATTTGCATAAATCAGGCATCCAATCTCTTTTTGTGTAGGGCCACAATCATTATGGGCAGGTTCACAGGCTATATGTCTAAAAATCACAATAAGTGGAGTACCTGACAGCATAAATTATTGTGTAACTTTTAAAATGTGTGTGCGCATGCGCGGGCATGTGTGCATGCATGTAATTTACAAATGTGGCCATGGGACGCTAACACAGCTTCGCAGTCCATGGGTTGGGCGCCCATGGCATGAATAGTACATAATATTTGTGTTTTAAATATCTCTGCTGTTAACATATTTTGCTGAGAAGTTAGTGCGTGTGTCATTCTGGTATGTTGTTACTTTAACTGGTTGTCAGCATGTTAATTCCGCCATGAAAGACAGATAATTTGAAACCTTCTGAATAAAGGAAATGTTATTTCTCCTTTTTTGTAATTGCTTCATCTTGTAGTGCACAAAAACATGCTTGGTGAGGATGCTAATTATATGCAAGATTGCCCCAGTTTATTTTGCAGTTAAAGACAACTTGACAGACAGTGCAGGTTTAGGACTGTAATTTCCACTGTGACTATCATTTTGCACAGATTAGTTGCAAGTTTTGTACTAAGTAATATGATGAAATTTCTTTTTTTCTTTTACAGGAGATTAAGATAGAGCCAGTGGATATTGACATTAGCAATGATTCTGTAGACCCAGTTGATGATGGATTTGACATAAACAAGGTTAGTTACTGCTTGTGATGGTTCTGAAGTAGCTACACTGTGTTCCGCATTGTATTATCCACTGAAAGTAATTTGTGTAAAATTTCACCCTAGACCGGGCCCTGAAGGGCTGGGGGGGTAGAGGTATAACTTGACTTTTTCTTTAACCTTGGTTCTGTTTGTGGGTGGATAGTCAAGGTCTTGCTCAGGCCACTCCACTCCTGGGACGGAGACACAATACCCCTTGTACGGGAGGCTCAGTGGGCCTCGGGTGATCTGGACGGGTGTAGACAATCTTGCCCCGCACTGGGATCCAGTCCCTAGTCCATCCAGCCCGTCTCTTTTATGTACATGAAGTTGTGGTTCTCAGCAGTGTTAGTGAAGTTTCAGACATGATGTGTCATTAGGAAATTAGTTCCCAATATTTCAGAGGATCGTAGTGCCTTTTGGAGCATCAGAAAGTACTTGCCTTACAACACTGTCACATTCCAGATGACAAATCTCCAGTTTTCTGTAGGCTGCCTTATATTTTCACCTGCTTTGGCCTAATTCCCTTAACTTGGGCACAGAGTTTTGGCTTACTGGTTATTTTTGAGACTGTTGTTCTCATCGTGTATGACATAGTGTTGAATTTGTGTGCATTTATACACATTCAAGGAAGTATGAACACCGGATTGGTGTCTTGGACAGCCATGTTTTGTTGCCTTATTTGTATTGACTCATTTTTCCATATTATACATGAGATGTTCAGATTGTTGAGGGTAAACAGGACACATTGATTTTTTTTATATTCATCCTCTGCAATATAATTTGCTTTTTGTTATGAAAAACAAGTGACACAAAGTTTATATAAGAAGTATACAATATATTACACTTCTGCAATACTGAGCCTATTCCAGACATGAATCTCATTGTTGCCTGCAATTTTATATTTCTTGTATGTAGTTTGAATTTGCAAATTGTTGCATTTAGTAATACTAATGAACACTGCAACATGTGTGAAATCTGAAGAATGGAATTCTTAATATTCTTTAAATAGTTACAGGATGAAATGTGGAAACAACAGCTGTGGAAAATAGACTAAAACAAAAGGTGAACTCATCATATAGAAAAATGATCGTGGTTGCCAGCAGGATCTGTGACATAAACTGTCCTAGTTGTGGCCTGTTTTGGGGATAGTGGTAGGGATTCATTTATTGTAAAACTTCAGAGGCATTTTTATGAAAGCTTGGCTGTTAGGAAGTTGTATCTTAGTATATGGCAAGCCTAATTGGTGACAGGTTGCAGTATACCAGCCAGGATGGGTAATTCAATACATTGATTGTGATATAGGCTGAATGATTGGGGGGGGGGGGGGGGGGGAAGGAGGGGGCTTTTTTGGGGGGGGAAAATTCCACGTGTGGCACCCCGTTTTCCTTCTGGGGGGGGGTCGTTGCGT
>Ga0131853_10013811_pt1 | contig 14807 bp, 3 predicted proteins | sample TergutLab28metaG_FD_92764 | JGI IMG/M metagenome (GOLD analysis project Ga0131853, IMG submission 92764) | Labiotermes labralis P1 segment gut microbial communities from Petit-Saut dam, French Guiana - Lab288 P1 (version 2) (version 2) | ecosystem: Host-associated > Arthropoda: Insects >... | reverse complement strand
TATAAAAAAAAAAAAACACACACCAGAAAACAAAAAACCAACAAAAAAAAAATATATTTATTTAAAATAGAAAGTATGAAACAACGCGGGTGGGGGGGGGGGGGGGGGGGGGGGGGGGTAGCTCAGTCAGTATAACGACTGACTACGGGCTGGACGGTCCGGGATCGAATCTCGTTGGGAAAGAGATTCTTCGCCCCTCCAGACCGGCCCTGGGAACCACCCAGCCTCCTGCAAAATGGGTACTGGGCCTTTCTCGGGGGTAAAGTGAGGACGGGGCGTACTGCTGACCACTCACTCCCTTCTAGTGCCGCGGTCATGGAAGAGTAGAGCTACAACTCTACTCACCCTCTGAGCTACATCGGGGTTGTAACGGGATCACTTTACCGTTACCTTTTATAAAGTTCCATACTTATCGAAGGCAACTTGGAGATTTTGAGCAATCGGCAGGCATGTTTCAAATTTTATACAAAGAGCAGCACATTTTCATGAATAGCCCTAAACGTGGCTCGTAGTTCAGGACGTAAAAGTTTAACGATTATCATTTTATCTGTTGTTAGTAAGAAATAACAAAGTATTTACCTTTCATTGTCACCACATTTCCAGATGTTACGTTTTTCGGAATCTCCTTAACCATTCCCGTCTTTGTCATAGATCGTGCTTATTACCGTCAGTTTATACACAGAGCTAGATAACCCAAATTATTTTTTGACCAATTAGGGAGGGGGTGGGTACGTCAAAACACTACTGTCTTGTATCCTACTTTATTATGCTGACGACGACATGTTTCGGCCACTGTGGGCCATCTTCAGGTCACAAAATTTTATATAGAGTAAAACTATACTATATCTGTACTATGATCATACTCTGTATAGTTTTCCTCATTATACATTCTTGTGACCTGCAGGTGGCCCACAGTGGTCGAAACATGTCGTCAGTATATTAAAGTAGGATACAAGACAATTGTGTTTTGACGTACCCCACCCCCTCCCTAATTGCTTATAACACAACAGGGGCGATGCACCCAAAGATTATTTTTCTGACCGTTTCAGCCAAATATGATGCCACTTTTCTTGAAAAAATAACCAAGGTTTTACAGAGTGTCGTTAAATACTCATCGCAAAGAAGTATAGATGATGTATTGTTTCTAAATTTTCTGTCATCTATCACAACCTCATAAGTGATAAACTGCATATTGGGTAAGGTAATTATGTTATTTTATTGAGGACGTAACTAATGATCTGGAGATTGTTTTATTCATGTTAGTCAGTTTGTTTTGTTCTTGTTAGTCAGTTACTTGTTCATTTATTTGACTGAAAGTCATGAGGTCACGGGGAAATGAATCGTAACGTGCGTTGACCTAGCCTCAGCACGTGGTAAGATATGATAGTTTAAACAAGAGGATTAGCTACATGGAAGGACGATTTTGAAAGAGCGAATAAGCGACTAGAGAACAAAGTTCAAAGTCTGGAGTTCAGTAACCTATCTATGTTTATATATATATATATATATATATATATATATATATATGTGTGTGTGTGTGTGTGTGTGTGTGTACATATGTACCCGTATAATTATTTAATTCTGAGCAGCAAAAAATGCTTTTTTATGGAAACTATTGAACATCTGCTCTGAGGTAAGCACGGTGCACAATTTTAAATGTGAACCAAGGCTCAAATTTTATACCTTAAATAGAGACAGTTTGTGAGGGGTACTTAGTAAACACCGAGTACAAGTAAGGGCACATATTTTCTGGTTTTTTTAAAACACTAATGTGAACTACGCATGCTTTCATATAGAAATTGAACTGGAAAACAAATCCACATAGGTAAGCTACTATTAGCTGAAAACGTAATACTTGTCGTACGTGGAAGAATTAAATTGTATGTTAATCATGCAAACGTAAAGATGTCAGTTTCTCCTGTAACATGTTTGATTCTGGACTTTAGGAGCGATTAATAAAAATTACACAAAATTAAATTATTGTTATTTATTGATAAATGTAAAATTAAAAATTACATTTATATCTAAAGTGAAGTTTTGAAGTGTCCGATAGAGCTAAAGTGGTATGGAACTTATCTATTTATATTTCCAGTAAACTAAATTCGTTATGCGCCGGTAAATTTTCAAGAAATTTAATAACGCATTCCTTCGTAGATTCCGGTTTAGGTGTTGGAAATGGTTACCACGAAAAGTCATGATAACAAGGAAAAAGAGTTGTGTAATATTAAAGTACGTCTAGATGTTTGAATTTTTGTAAATTTCTAGGTGTTTTCAGTGAATCGGTTCTTTTAGGGATCACAGTTAAGTGTTGGAGAAGGAATACAATTTTTTTAACTGTATCCTCTTTCCCCGGGGGGCAAAATTATAATTTATATTTTAGGGATAAACTGCATCGGTTTTCACTTTCCTATCCCGTTTTTCATAACATTTTCTAGAAAAGTCAAATTTTTCGCTAAGGCCTAATACAACCACTTATAATCCCTATATTGTAATGACAGTTCACAAGGTTTCACATTTCATGAATTACACGGTGTCACAGGAATTAACAAAACAGTATCCCAGCTACTTATTATTACAAAAAAAGAACTCCGTCTTTATGTAAACTAAGTAGGTTTTTATTTTCCGTGATGAATAAGAGAAATAGTGTTCAGGTTTACACATAAATGGCAGGTCTCAAAAATGTACGTAAATTATGTCAGCATAAGTACTTCGAAATCTTAAACCTACTTTGGCAGCTCAAGCAACATTTGCTTCTGGACGACATTATTTAAAGTTCAACATTTGTCAATGATTGCCTAATCTCAGTAAAGTCTGTGATAGTGTACTAAATAGAGGTCAACGAATGCTCATAACAAGCGTTACGAGCCTTTACAGGATGCAAGTCAGAAACATAAACCATAAATGCATTAGGGGGGGGGGGAAGTATAACAGCTCTTACTGTTACGTAACATATTTACAAAATATAGAGTGGACATGACTTCCTGAAGATATTCCCACGTGCAGCTGAGTATAATGGACACTACATGAAGTATCGTTGATACTTGTCCATTCGACGGTAAGACCTTGTAATTAAATATTCCCTACTACTTATTCTTTTCATATTTCAGAATTCCTACTGGTATCACACAGACAATTTTATGAACAAAGAACATCATACGGGGAAATGATTACTGTAAGGATGTTTCCATTCACCGCGTAGGGTTTCCTTGTTCTTAGGTTATAAATTATCGTAGACTTTTTGCCTGTTTATCGGCACATTTCATGGAATAAAAGCTTAATTCCCGTGAGCAAGAGTATTTAGTGTCATTGAATTTATGTATTTGATGTACAGTTAAAATGGATTTGAAAAAATGCCATTCGTATTATCTCTCAGGTGACAAACATTTAAAGAGCAGTAAGATTAATAGCAAATTTAACAAAAACTGAAGAAACGCATTAACAAGGAAAACGTCTTGGGAGACTCTAATGAAAAACATAAAATATTTGCTGGACGGAAAATAATTTCATTGAGGTTTCTAAAATAAAAAAAAAAGTTTTGAAATATTGTAAGAGATTCTCATACAGCTAATAATGAAAACGACAACACTGGCGATGATAATGACGTATATTTTTTAAGAACCACTTAATTTGTTTGCATACTCTGACATTCCTGAATATAATGCTGACATTAATATCCGACTGTTATGGACCTCAATCCCATTCAATACAAAGACTTGCCAGCTGTGTCTTTTCTAGCTTCAGAGTATGTTCCACAATAACATTTTTGACGTTTAAAGACAAAATTATAAGAATCATGGTCACAGTTTGCTCTCAGTCCAACTATAGCGCAAGGTTACTCACTGACTGACAAGGGATACAATCCCCCCACAGAAGACGCTTACTGCACATTTAACAGCCAGACATGTACCACAACAGTATCGACAAAGGATTCCTTATACAGTTTTACAACTTGTAGTTCAGAGATGATATTACCATGTAGAAAAGCATTCAATAAGCCGTCAATTTTTTCAATGAATCTTAGTAATTAACCAACTTAATGCAAAATTATTGTTTTATAATAAACTTATTACAAAACAATAATTTGTGTATTAAGTTGGTTAATTATTAAGATTATACTGAGATGCACGGTCAGCAAAACATCGTAATTTCTTCATTGAATTTACGTTACTCGAAAATTTATGACTACTCGTAAAATATTCACAAACTGTGACACATTTAGTGCTCGAGAATTTGTTCGAGAACCCAAAAAAAAGTGTCAGGATCGATTTGATGTCTTCAGGTCTTTCGCGTCTTGATTAATTTATTTCACCTTCTATTCTCAAATAGTTACACGTGAAACCGGTTTACCGGTTTTAAAAAATAATAAAATCCCTTAGAATAAGGACAATAAATGGCTTGAAGACCAAAGGACAAATAAGAGGTGAAATCATGTGCAACTCAAGTGCACTGCTTTCTAAGATATGGTTATTGGCCAGTACTATGTTAATTGGTTATGACGAATCAGATATTGTTGAGACCAGTAACGAATCAAGGACAGATGTCAGCAGCATGGAAGTATTTTGTTTTGCTTTCTATCCACGTAGTACATTCATAAATGTTATTGCTTCCAAACATTGTTAGCAGCGGTCAATTGGAAGAAGTGGGAATACATTCAGGTTCACGTTAAAAACTCCGTAGGCTTTGTTCCGTCAGTGATTGAAATGAAAAGGCAGACATGTCTGCAGTAAAATGCTGCACCTCTTCTGTTATAACTACTACCACGACAGATTGCTACATCACTCAGCCTTCTATGAAACGGAAACAGAGATTTCTTTACTACAGGCCTAAAGTTGCCGGATCATTAAACTGATTTCTCTACTCAGGCCTGAGTTTGCCGGGTCATTAAACTGATTTGTTTACTCAGGCCTAATGTTGCCAGACCATTAAACTAGTTTCTCTACTCAGGCCTAAGTTTGCCGGGTCATTAAACTGATTTGTTTACTCAGACCTAATGTTGCCAGACCATTAAACTAGTTTCTCTACTCAGGCCTAAGTTTGCCGGGTCATTAAACTGATTTGTTTACTCAGGCCTAATGTTTCCAGACCATTAAACTAGTTTCTCTACTCAGGCCTAAGTTTGCCGGGTCATTAAACTGATTTCTTTACTTAGGCCTAATGTTGCAGGACCATTGAACCTATTCCTTTATTGAGGTCTAAGTTTGCCGGACTGTTAATCTGATTTCTTTACTCCGGCATAAGTTTGCCGGAACATTAAACTGATTTCTCTCCTCTATCTACACTCAAGCGTAGAACGCTTTGCTGTTTACATTCACTCCCAATCCAAGCACCCAGTCAGCCCTAAAACTTGAAGCTTGCACACATGCAAAACTTAATCAAGTATAAACAAGGAAAACATTGAGTGTTATTGATTAGAAATTAAAAAATCACATTATTTATATATATTTATTTATATTAGATATTTACGTCTGTATGTGTATGTGTATTTTTATATTTTCCTTTGTCTGTCCCCTCTAACGTTTGAAAAAACAGAGGCACTTTGTGAAACTTTATAAGAACATCCTTCTAATCAAGCCCGACTCTAGTGAGCACACAGCAGATTTCAACAATATAAGAAACCCCAGCTTACAAAGGCTTCTGAGGATTACTTAATACAAAATAATTATACTTTTTGTAATATAGCCAACCGAAAATTTCGCAAATTTTCGTAGCCCCTCTTTTGTACAATGCAAAATAACAAAGTCCTGGCCGCTCTAATTGAAACATAGCTTTCGGATCTATAGGAATAATACTACGATAAATAACAAGATGTCGGGAAACTCTGTATACCTTTAACTGTATGGAGATAAAACAGATGCTTTATACGTAGACTTTGTAGGACTAATCTAAAAACTCTCTTGGCGTGATTGCACGAATCTTCGACCTATATCTGACGAATTTCTTGGAAGTGTTGGAAAAAGGCAGTTTCTTGGATTTTTCAGCTTCCGCACTTAGGCATTGAAGGGAGTCGTTCTAGGATGAGGTGGCCTTGTGGTAATGTCGGTTTCAAGGGTCGAAATGTCCAATAAAAATTCTTCTATATATATATATGTGTGTGTGTGTGTGTATGTGCGCGTGTGTGTGCGTGTGCGCGTGTGCGTGTGCGTGTGCGTGCGTGTGTGTGTGTGTGTGTCAACCCAAGAATATGAGAACGTAACCCAGCTTAACGGCGCAACAACCACCAATAAGAACACTTCATATATACTGACCTCATATCTCCTCTACGCTCAAAATGTTGGTGGACATATTTAAGACAAGCAGTTTCATTATATCCTTAGAATAAATTCTCGTTACTTAATCGCTTCACTTACTTGTTCTCGTTACGTTTATTTTGGGACTACGTGACACGTGTACGTTTTTAAACTCGAGTCCAGAAATCTTGGCAGTAACATCCATTAAATAGTGACTTCTGCGATTTTCCTACTGACAAATGGCTGCAATTCTCACTTGATTACTTCACTTCACGGCGTGTGTAATTGTCATAAATATCTGCAATGTCCAACTGTTTACGTTCCTTCACGGCATGTGTTAACATTCTGAGCACCTGTAACGCCTGTTTACTTGTTTTGAAAAGGTACACAAAAACCACAGGTATCTCTAAGGTTCATCTGATTCAATTTATTCATGACTCAGCCTTAGTAAGGCTCCCAATAATTCTACGAATACTATAGCACAGATATACGAAGGTTCAAACAAAACTGTCTTGATACTTCTGAGTAACATATAAATAGGCAGCAATTCTTATAATAAAACCAACTAGATGAATTAATTTCTCAAATCTATTTTTGGAATAAAACTCTACATGTTTCGGACAGTTCCTCCGTCCATCATTAGGAGTTTTTTACTCTACACACAGCAATGGTACAGTGAAAAACTCCTGATGAGGAATTCTCCGAAACATGTAGAGTTTTATTCCAAAAACAAATTTGAGAAATTAGTGCATCTATTTGGTTTTATTATTAGAATTTATCACAATGCACGGTCATCTGAACATCAAACAAGCAGCAGATGTCTGACACACAAATATAGTGACCTACATCTGTTTCCTTCCAAATTTTGCGGGCCTTGTTGTTGGTATCCTCTTGGATATTATTCGGAAAATGTGAAAGTGTGAGTTAAATCAGTTCCAATAAAACAACCTAAGAGGTTCTTTGTATTCAGTACAAAAGCAAAGGTATAATTTGAACATGAAATTATACTACGTCTGTTCGCCTGTCACAAAGATTCAGTTCTTAAATTTTGATTTAAAAAATTCAATATCTGTAATTATTTTAGGATATATTCCCAATAATTTTCATGTCTCCCACGATCTTCACATGAAGGACACACAATTTCCTGCAAGCGATCTAATTCTTATATCCCAAAATTTTAAAATATAAATACGTATTTCACGCTACTCTAATTCGGTGCTGAACCATCCTTCTAAATTTAGAGTTTCCTTAAATATTGTACTAATTGACCCACTAATTACGTCATCTACTCTATCCACAATGCCATACGAATCTAACAAACAGTTATTGTAAAGAGTAAATTAATGTCTGACCTCGCCATTTCAAAGTAAGTTGTAACTTATGAAACGAATTTTGGCTTTGCACCTTTTATTTCTTGAGTGTGAAATCGCCGCCAGTTACAGTAATTTCATAAAGTACTGCTTTACGGCATCCTACATATTGAGGTAATGTTGGTATTGTCTGTGCAATCCAGAAACCCATGTGATATCCCCTTATATTTATCTGTATTTCTCAAAACCAAGACATATCTCTCACGTACTTTCAAATAAGTTGGTGTATATAATAAAATAAAAAATCAGACTAAAATAATTAAAATACATTTATCAAATCTAGCTAGCACATCGGTACGAAGTAGCATTTTTGATGTCAGTGTGTGATTTAAAGTTTCGAACTTCAACAGCCACGTTCTACTTAGGCTTTTCTTAAAAATTGTTGATTGGCTTAACGCTGAAATAGATAGTAATTCAAGAAGATGAATTAATGCAGTATGGATTTAACAAAGAGAATCTTTGGTCGTAAAGGCGTTAAATATTTTGCTTCCCCTTTCAGTTCTACACGTCACTCTTGCACATGGATACATTATCCACTTCCTAAAAAAAATAGAGAGTTTTGTGGGCTACTTGGCTGTCCTACTAACTCGCTATCAATTCATATACGCCTTATAATAATGATAGTTGATGCAAAACAAAATGTTTCGGAACTTTACTCAAAAGTCACCCAGTTATGTTAATGGAGATACATATAACACAGCAACGCGAAGTGTTTTTATAACTCTGATATTTATTGGACCGTGCATCATTGTGATAGCTGACGCTGGTTTCTTATTCGTCAACTGTTTTTATAACATCTGGCAAATCTGCAAATCTTAAAACTATATATATTCTGATGATTCGCTCACGACATCCGTATTTCCATGATCGATTTAACTCGTAGTTCTTTTAATTTGATATTCACTTTTAAGATTTATTTAAACATATATTTCACTAAAACGAGTAGCTGAAATATGGAAAATTTTATAAAATATAAACCATCAAAATGCACCTTTCCTAAATTAATATTTTAATTTTTAATTAATTAAAATATTAATTTAGAAAAGGTGCATTTTGTTGGTTGACATTTTATAATATTTTCCATATTTCAGCCACTCATTGTAGTGAAATGTGTTTTTAATTAATTGCAAATTAAAACATTAATTAAGAAAAGGTGCATTTTGTTGGTTTGTATTTTATCATTATATTACAATGTACGGTGCAAAAACATATAAAAACAATTTTTATCTTTACCGAGGTTTTCTGTTCGTTAGTTACGTACGTCTGTTTACCCGCAGTAGATACAGCTGACCGCTCAAATCTGAAGTTCTTCTAATGCAGAGGATGATAACCTGGATTAGAGATACCTTTTCCCTTATCGCTTTCATGACCTTATTCTTAGACTAAGGTACAAACGTTGTGTGTGTGTCTGTGTGTATATATATATATATATATATATATATATATATATGTAAAGGTAAAGGTAAAGTGATCCCGTTACAGGTCCGGTGTGGCCCAGGGGTTGGGTAGAGGTATAGCTCTACTCTTCCATGACTGCGGCACTAGAAGGGGGTGAGTGGTCAGCAGCACGCTCCGGCCGCAATTTAGCCCCGGGAAAGACCCGGTATATATTGTACAGGAGGCTGGGTGGGCCCCAGGGCCAGTCTGGACGGGCGGAAAATTTCGTCCCCACCGGGATTCGATCCCTTAAGTAAGTACGCTATAACCGCTTTCAAATTCTCTCGCTTCAACGACTTTCAGTTAACACCATTTGCGCTGTTTTTTCTGTGAGTGAATCAAGAAACGACCGAAAAGTGTTCCGCTGAAAGTAAATTCTGTTCTCTCCTTTTCCAGTCAAGCTCACAGCTTGGCTCTTGTAATTGCAATTCAGTGAGGTCGGTTCCTCGAGGCAAAATTAACATTCGTAACTCTCGTTTTCTGTCTTATGACACCGCATGTTGTAAGGAAATTGCGGCATCCAGCTTTAGGGTAACCCGAATATTGGAACATTACCTTCTTTCGAAATATTATTGTGCACATACAAGACCACACGCTGTCATAAGCAGAAGACGAAAATATGAGTTCACTGCTGCCCATATTTCAAACCTGATATACTGTAATGTTACTGTTAAGCAGCCAAGTCTCTACAGTTACTGCTTGATTGAATTATACACTCAGCGTGTCTGGCTGACTCTGGTACAAGAGAATTAACAAAGTACAGGTTACATTTAATCGGACTGTAGCAGATGAAATAATGTATTTGATGTATGTTTGTCCGTGCATCGTAGTATAAGCGTAGAAAATAAAACCTGCTAGATGCTACTGAATGGTTTATTGCACTTGTAATCTGCTCAACATGTTTCTCACTTAGGCATAAACAATTCTAGCAGGCTATGCGTCCGGGATGAGGGAAATTGTGCTACTCGCACAAGTTCCCTTATCCCGGACGCATAGCCTGCTGCTCTGCTCCTAACAGCCGACCACCAGCAACCAAGGCATTACACACCATATATGGCAATAACACACATATAGTCTCGAGCTCCTGATGATGGGCATATAAGTGCCCGAAACATGTTGAGCAGATTATAAGTGCAATAAAGCATTCAGTAGCATCTAGTTGGTTTTATTCTCTACGCTGAAATAATGTATCACGTTGCACCAACTCTCAGCGATAAATATCGTTATTCTGAACAGAAAAATTAATCTACACCTAAGAATAGAGACTAGCAGTGCAATGTTTTATGATTCGCCTTAGGAAATCTGATAAATAATCGTGGAGGATAAAATTTTCAAATACAATTGGGACCTACATTTTTACGTAAAATTTGTAATGGAAATAGGGCCACAGAATCCCTCTTTACAATCTCAAACAAACCTTATTAATTTTAAACCGAGGTAAACCACGTGGGTATGTGAGCACATTTAGAGTTCCTTTGATTTGATGACACAACCGAACACATAGCGTTCAATAAAAAAAACATGTCACTACGGTACAACTGGCTTCAAAATTTTGGAGCAGCTGGCTGTCATACTGCACCCTGCTGATGGTCAGAAAGTGATATAAAGGCTCACGGCAAACGAAAGATTAAAGCAATGATTTCATTAGGAAAGACTCTATCCGAAGAAATGTAACAAAGTTTCATTTAAACAGACGTATGTCGAGCGATGTAAAACGTTTATGGCTTTACTAACTTAGTTGATATTAAAGGCGAAGTTGTCCCTGTGTAAACAATGAAGCCATATCAACGAGTCCACCTAAAGTAACGCTTTCTTAAACTTGGCGCTACATGAGGGTGCTGGGTGAGCATTGCGCTCAGGTCACTCCAAGAAACAATTCTCGGTGCGAACTGAATACGAAGCAAAGTGGGTTTCAGAAAATATCTGGTAACTTTTTATTGTTGATAAAACATGACCAGAATTATCGTCCAGCCCTTAGTTTAGCCTCTATATTCACTGAGGTAACCCTACTTGCTTCGATTAAAATATGCCACTAAAAGGGTTTCGAAGGTACAAAAAGAACTTCAGAGAAGAAGATTTAAAGTATTAAGAGATAAAGCAAAATAACATTTGGATGAAGACTGAGTTAACTTCACTGATTAAAGCAAGCACAATATACTACAATAATTACAGCATAAAATCTGTTCAAGTGAGATGGGCAAAGTAAGATGTGGAACTAGTTGACAATGCAGGCAGAAACAAAGTTAAAGTGCCCGAAGGAGAATAGTAAGAACTAAATATGTTAGAAGCAGTAATGGAAGGTATATGGGATAAAAATATACAACGAAATCAGCACAGGATTAGAATGTTGACCCAAATTCTAACATATACTCCTGTAATTAATCTCTGTAAGTATATATTGAAATTAAAAGAACTGCAGTATATCCATTCATTTTAGGCGCGTATGTAAAATTTCTAAAAGCGAATATTAGCTTCCTCATATCTTTCTGTCTACACGGAAAAATTATAATATTGTTATTATAAGTAATTATATTTTTAATTCTTCAAAGTCAAAGCCTGAAAATGGCTTCAAGTAAGCCGAAATATGTAGCTATGTTCTCTTAATTTGTTTGTATAATAAAATTGTGTTAGACTAAAAATTATTCTTCTATTTATCATTGAATGTGGGATTATCGGGTAGCACAGTCAGTATAGCGACTGACTACGGACTGGGCAGTACGGGATCGAATCCCGGTGGGGACTATATTTTTCCGCCCGTCCAGACTGGCCCTAGGGCCCACCCAGCCTCCTGTAAAATATGTACCGGGTCCTTCCCGGGGGTAAAGTGCGGCCGGGGCGTGTTGCTGACCACTCACCCCCTTCTAGTGCCGTGGTCATGTAAGAGTAGAGCTATACCTCTACCCACCCACTGGGACAAACCGGGCCAGTAACGGGATCACTTTACGTTTAACTTTATCATTGAATAATACAGAAAGGAGGTGTCTCACCTAAACATATTAGTTATGTAATTTTAGTTTCTGTTTCGAGTGCCAAGGTCGTGATCCTAATCTTAGGCTTATAATGTAGATTATATTGTAGACCCTCATTAAGAAGGGACTTTTGTTACTTTGCAAAAACAGTGTCAGTTTTATTCAATACTCACTACTAAAACGAATCCACTCTCAGTTGTGTCGGCTGTCACTGCATAATTAATACGTGCAAATTTTAGGTCTCGCGAAATGATCCAGACCAAATCAAAATAAAAGGCGACAAAATCAAATATTCTCCATCCAAAAGAGTTTTAGTGAATAATGTCAGTTATTTCGGATGTTGACACATTTGGACGGATTCAGTGAAAAACGTTCTGCAGGATAATAGTCCTTCGCTCTATTATCTTCGTTTATCACGTCTCTTCTGCACGGAGACACAAAACTGGAAAATCTAGAATTTAGATTATACATTTACATGGTTATGGGCGCTGTTTCCTAAACCTTTTCAAATTAATTTACTATCATCAAATTATTTCATGTTACACAGTCTGTGTTCCTGACGACAATCTCGCTAAATGAATTGTGTATACATATATATATATATATATATATATATACATACATACATGCATACATACATACTACGTACATACATACATGCATACATGCATGCATACATACTACGTACATTCGTACATACATTCATACATACATTCATACAAACATACATTCATACATACATGCATACATACATACATACTTACATACATTCATACTTACATTCATACATACATTCGTACATACATTCGTACACATTCGTACACACATACGTACATTCATACATACATTCATACTTACATACATATATACATTCATACATACATTCATTCATACATACATACATACATACATTCATACATACATTCATACATACATACATTCATACATACATTCATACATACATACATTCATACATACATACATACATACATACATACATACATTCATACATACATACATTCATACATACATACATACATACATACTTACATACATTCATACATACAAACACACTACGTACGTATATAACATGCATACATGGGCCACAAACATAGATGTTTGTTAATCAGTAGTGGCAATTTTTCATCCGTTATATTATGCTTGAAAAAACACTCACGATTTGCCAGAAATAAATTACTTTATCTTAAACCGACTCTGTATAATTATACACTGACAGTCATCATCTTCTCGTACAAGCCTCTCTATAAAATGCTGAAACTAGCCTGCTAATAATAAACGTACTTGTAGTGTCAACAAGCTATTCTGACTCAGAGAGAAAAATTAAAATTTCAAAAAATAATGTTGGATGATCAAGTGAGGATGCTAAAAATGTTTTCTGCTGCTTCTCTTTCCGTGACGAACATAAAGGCAACGTTTTGTACAAGAATAGCAAATAGCAAATGAGAGGAAGAAAAATCTACAAACCTGCTGGATCGGCGGAATGGGAGGAGTTTCAATTCGGGAGACAATTTGATTGGTTAATAACAACTATACCCGAACTTTCTTTTTTACGTTTATTTAGAAGAAGTACATGTTTCATTAATATATTCTGCGTAACATCGCAGAAGAGCGAATGCCTCGATTTTATTTTCAGTTTTTTTTGGAGTTGTAAATCGCACCCACCCTACACTCTGTCACCTGGAGCCTCTTGAGAAAGGGCAGCGTGACGTAGGAATGGCAAAATGTTTTAATGCGAAACGTCTATACACTTTTCTTAAAAGAACCGCGATCAAACAAACAGCACAGGCTCATAATATGACCAGATGTCCTCTGAGGAACAAAGCACCGACCGCGGAATCGCACAAATATTAACAATTTAAAATGACCTCTCTTAAGTTAAAGGAAATTTATTGCCGTGGTTTATTTACATACCTGACTGTTCTAACAGAGGAAGTTCCAAATGGTCGTGGGATGACTCAGGTGGCTAGTCACTGGCCTTTCTTCACAGAACACCGCGTTCAGTTCCCAGCGATGTCTTGTAGGATTTATGTTGGACGAACTGGGAGTGGGACAAGTTTACAATTAAAGAGGGTTCTTTTGAGTCAAAACACAACTAGATAGTTGTATTTTGATTCAAAATAACCCTTCTTTAAACGTAAATGTAACACAATGGGGATGATGCATCTAAAGGGAGAGGTTTTTCTGAAAATACACATGTTTCCCCTTCAGTACCATCCACCAATGTTCAGTAATTATTAATTATCAGTCAAATGTTCTTTGCCGAAGTTATGGAATTACACTAATTGGCAAGATCTTGAATCACCACTAAAATCACCACTAAAATGCAAGTGAAACTTGACACTGCAAAGTTTGGAGGTCTTCAGTGGTGTTGCTGAAGAATCAAGTCTTGGGATGTTACACGGTGTTGCTGGGTACGTCGTTTCTGACGTTTAGAAGGATTGATTGCTTCATCTTCAGGTTCGGGGTCAAAAAGAGAAAGAAGAGTGACTCGTCTTCCAACGCTTGACCCTGAACTAGCATGATAATATATTTCGGGTCTGATTGACCCTGAACCTAAAGCAGTACGTTACTTCGAAAAGTCGGGAACTCCATACTCAACGATTCGGTGTAACATCCAAGAATCTGGGGCCTTGAATATACAGGATGTCCCAGGAAGAATATGCCAGACTTCGGGAGGGTGTTCCTTATGTTAAAGTATACCGATATAACCCAAAACACCCATGTCCAAAGTTGAACGGTTACGGAGATAATGGCCAGAGAAGTTTGAAACTTTGACAGCTGTT
>Ga0131853_10013807_pt1 | contig 14809 bp, 12 predicted proteins | sample TergutLab28metaG_FD_92764 | JGI IMG/M metagenome (GOLD analysis project Ga0131853, IMG submission 92764) | Labiotermes labralis P1 segment gut microbial communities from Petit-Saut dam, French Guiana - Lab288 P1 (version 2) (version 2) | ecosystem: Host-associated > Arthropoda: Insects >... | reverse complement strand
ATTTGTTGATTGTACTGTATTGTCTTGTTTTGTCTGTATGTAGTGTTTTTCTCTGACAAGTTTCATGTCCGACTGTTGTACGACAGAATTATGGACCTACAAAATGATATATGTATGTATGTAACTGCAATGAGTTCATAAACAGTAATACTGCATTGCTAATATATAACCGCAAAAGGCCAAGCAACAATTTACCCTTGTCTACATTTGAAAATCCAAATAATTATTTGTTCAGGATATAAAAAAGTTCCAACAAATCTCATTTGCACTGAACGTGTCTCATTATCAAGACTCAGGTAATGCTGTGTTGTTAGGTGCGTAGTTCCCAACATTTTGGAGGATCATAGTGCCTTCATCTTCTTGAATAACTTGACCCTGAAAGATGTAGGCATTGCAATCCAGTCTTCAGCAACACCACTATGAAAACCTCAAATCTTGCAAGTCCCAGTACTTTAACCCTTTTCGACACGGTGTGTAGTATACACACTGTCAGATTTAACATTCAAAATCTTTGCATATTAATATATCCGTGTCTTCTATTATTATCTTTTAGTAACAGGCAATTGCTTTCCTGTACAGCATACATTGATTGGTCCTTCTAATGAAAACAGACTGTGTTCTCTTAGGTGTAAACTGAATCTTTATATATAATGTGGAGTAATTTTATCTTCAAGGGTCTAATCTGTCATTTTTGGTAAGGATAAAGATGAGGACATGATTTTACAAAAAAAAATGTGCAGAAAATTTTGGTCACAGAATCTCAGGAGAAGAAATGTGGTTGAAATGTTACGATAACTTTAAAGCAAATCTTGGTAAACTAGTATATGCATGGGAATGACCTGGATCATCACAAATAAGCAGTTCTGTGGCACAAGTCTTTTTTTTCAAAAGTTGACTGTGACAGCTGTGCAGCTGATAAGGCCCAGGATAGAGAGAGGTGGTGGGCCCTTGTGAATGCTGTAATGAACCTCAAAGTTCCATAAAATGTTGGTAATTTCTTGACTAGCTGAGGACCTGTTAGCTCCTCAAGAAGACTCTCCTCCATGCACTTTCTTAGTTATGAAACCAAATAGTTCAGTACTGTGTTTACAAAATTCCATCACTGAATGCTGCTCTAGGCAAGTTCAGTAAAGGTTCCAGTCTTATGGGATAGGATGCTGTGTAGATTGGCATACAGGTACCAGTGATGTAGAGCAGCTTGCTGCCTCCATTGACACAGTACCAAGACATGGCTTCAATCCTGGAAGACAGGAAATTTAATCACCACCACCATGAGAATCTCAAATTTTTCAAATTACAGAAATGTCATAACTTTATAAATTACTACTTTGAGATATGTTTTAATACTATACTCAGGTCTATGCCTCTAGCTCCCAACTGAACTATTCCATTCAAGCCTGCTTATCGAATCATGTATGTAGCTCTTGTAGTTACAAGTCCCTTATGTCCTGTCCATCACATCCTCCTTGACTTGTTCACCCTATTAATGTTAGGTGAATAGTACAAATTATGAAGCTAATCATTACGCAGTCTTGTCCATCCTCCTTTCACACCCTGTTCTCAGACATCCCGATCCTCTGTTTTTCCCTGTACATTTAGAACAAAGACCCATAAAAAAGGGAAGAATTATAATGTTGCACATTTTAATATTTATATTTACTGGCAACAGATTGGAGAATAAAAGACATTGAATTTTGTGGCACCCAATCAATATCATGTTTCAGAATATTTTTCACATGCAACTAGGTCAGAATCTTTGACAGGGTTCTTGATATTGATTTGGTTTTGCACCATATTTAATGAAGACCCTTTTGTTGTGCAGGTATGATATCCAGTATCATGAAGCTGGCTCAGGAATATGGAACAACATACAAAAAAGCACAGAAGACTCCAGCTATTATTTTGTGGATCACTTACTTCCAAAGACATACTATGTTTTTAGAGTTTCCTTAGTTTATCCTTACTCTTCAGAGCCATACATATGGCCTCCAGATGAAAGATTTACATATGAATCATTAGGTAAGAATTTATCTTCTCTGGAAGAACAGAAATAATTATATAATTAAGACTTATTATTATTTGGTTCCTGAGCTTCACGCATCATCTATTATTCCATACAGAACATGACATATTGGAACCTGAATCTGTTCAGGTGAAATAGCATATGAGATTAGCTTTTCATAATGGACCCACCTGAATACAGGTACTTGTGTTATCGACAAGATGCATTCCTTAATTTCAGGGGATTGTCCAAGTCCCCCTGGGATGCCTGTTATCCAGCAGTTGACAAGGGATGTGTATCAGGTGATATGGGATCCTTCACGTGAGAATGGTGCTCATGTAGAGTTATACTATTTGGAAGGCAAGACTGAAAGAGGAAAGAGTGAGAAAAGAGAAGTAAACTTCACATTGGACAGTGAGATTTCAACTAGAGTTGAGGACAGTACTGTTGAAAATGATGACAGTGACAACTGGGTATTGTACTACAATGGAACAGGTATGAGACATCAATATGAAAATTGTGTTTCTATAAGACTTGACTGTGTCAATGTCACTTTTTTTGCTACTGTCAAGTCCTTAGAGACTTGTTATTTATTTACTCCAGATCTGACTGACATGTCATTTGTATTTAGTAATTTGAGCAGATACAAGTGTCCTATAGCAGTACATTATCCATGTACTGCTAATGAACTTGGGAATATCCTATTGTGATGATGTTTCAGTCATCATTATTCCCTTTGTCACTCTATTGTTTATATATAATAAATATACTGATTGCTGAATGAATAACAATAAGTACATAGTGTGAGAAGTGAAACATTATAATGTTACTGTGTGAGAGGCAAAGTAATGCAGTGTTCCTGTGATGCATCTAGACCATGTAACTATGCTCTTGAACTCTGCCTATTATCCTAATTTTCTAACCCAAACATCTTCCAAAAGGAGCCATGTTCTCATTTTCAAGTGGATAGAATGTGAATAAATTCTTGCTCTTTTGGGCCCCCATGTACATCTACACTCATATTCACAATCTTCTTATCAAAATATAAATTCCTTCATTTCCTGTCAACCCAAAAGCAAAATGTAATCCATTGTTGACACATGGTTGAATAAAAAATTCTAGGTTGATGGACAAGTCCTGGAGAACAGCTTTAAGTTCTGTCACACCATCATCATATAAGTTTACACAACTTGACTGTGGCCAAATACAGAGCAAAACAAAAATTTACGATCATAAAAAGAAGCGTATACTTGAAATTTATACTCAGAAGTGTGTCATACTATATACTGTAGTCTGCTTAGTTCAAGTGGCAGTTGGACAATATCTGTTGGACTGTATTAACAGCTGCACTATGTACCTTTAACTGAGTAGCTGTTATTGTTGGTGTTGATAACGAATGTGTTAAAAACATTTTCTTTAAAAACAGCAAATTCATCTCTATTGCAGAAAACTATTGGATTATTACTGACCTCAGCCCAAGTATGAGGTATGTCTTCAGAGTACATTCCATGAACAAATATGGCTGGAGCAACTTCAGTGTGGTTAGTGAATCATTTGATTTCACTGAAGCAGCAATGTTAGCAAAGAAACAAGAACTTGGAATTGTACTCACCATATCCATACCGATTGTAATTGTGGCCATTTGTGTAATTGGCATGTTCATAATGATATATGGTAAGTATCAAAGTTCTTGAGTTTTAACCCATTTAGTTAACACATTTCACTTCACTAAATTCATTTTCTTCAAATTATGCAACTCTCCATCTGAGTATAGCATTCTTCTGTGATGTGACATCAGGTGTCAGACCAGTTTGTGAATAAACACTGTATGACTGTAACACAGGGCTGTTACATGATTTTCTGAACCATGTTTGAGATAATCTTGCAGATACATTCAACAGTATGACACATCACTGGGAAGAATTTCATTTTACTTTACATTTGGTATGACATGTGATAAAATAGTTACTTCCAGACGTTGGTTTGAGTCTGACAGTGAAACCACATGGATTAATTTGAAATTTCCAGACTATCAAGTTTTATTTCTCTGCAGTATTTCAGTGCCGACAAAAGGAAAAGAAGTCTTTACAAGCAATGACACTGACAACAGTAACTCGAGGACCTGATGTTGAATTGGCAACACTTAGAGAACTTCCACGCAGAGGAAACTTTGTCCACAACACCAATGCTCTCTACACAACAGCTGATATACCTACAGATGAAGAGATTGCACTCTTACCACATATTCGAAGAGATCAAATTACTCTGACAAAATTTCTTGGTAGTGGAGCATTTGGGGAAGTGTTTGAAGGCAATGCAAGAAACTTGGCCAATTCTGGAGCAGTAGAGACAAAAGTTGCTATCAAAGTAAGAATATGTAATAGCCTAATACTTGGTATAAAGATTCAGAATCATTTAATTCATGCAATTTTATCCATCATCCTGTACAGACATTTTCTGCTTACATAAGGATTCCATTCCTGAAACTTTCACATAAGTTGGAACTGACCCCACCACAAATTATTTATCATGCCTCATCAGTTTTGTATACGTTTTTACAATGTCAGTATGCATGTTTAAGCTGCTATTTCTATCAGTGTTTTTTTCATACGAAATGCACAAAGTAAAATAATTTAACCGTTTCGCATCGGCATTTAAATGGCTGAAGTCCACCTTCGTGTACGACATTCTTTTCACTAGATATTTAAATTTTAGCACATGGTTTAAAAAAACTTTAATATTCCGGGAACCAAAAAAGATTGAATAATGGATTAAATGGCATTTTTCGGGAAATAAGACAGAGACATTTCTACATGTGTTCAAGAAAGCAGCAATAATTTTAGTTCGTGAATAGACAAACAAATTGCATGGAATATGTAAAAATTTCAGTTTCTTTTACTTACATATTGGCTTGAGTCCCCAGGTTTTCTTAAGGAGGTCGCACTTGATGTTGTTAGAACTGTGCCTTTGTGTGGTAATCTTCAAAACATGTTTTTTTAATGCACAGTCCCACTTCACACTTATGGCACTTCACGAACACTTTCTGTGTCACACCCCTGGCCTTACACATGCAACACCTCAGCTGCGTCTCAGATGTGATAGGACAATGTTTGCTTCCGCATACTTCAAGCCTGGCAACGTGAGATTCAATGTTAGGTGGTCTTGCCTTGGTATTCTCCGTTCTGGTCCAGCACGTGCCAACATATTCCTCAGTAGGGTATATCGAAAATCTCTATGTGACATTTTCTTACCCCCACGTGAGGAATGAAGAATGTAGCTATTGAGAATGGCCAGGTCTAGCAGATGAAAGAACAATTTTTTCGTCCACTTGAATGTGCAACAGCTGATGGAGTAACTGTTAGCCATTCTGTCACCCTTATCCACATGGCCCATATGATGGTTATAATCCATCACAATTTGCGGCTTTATGGCTTTTCCTCCTTCATTGCAGAAGTTGCCTTCCGCAGGGGTACTGTGAATATTAGTCAACATGCATACGTCTCTCTTGTCCTGCCACAGTATTGCCGTCAAGTCAGCCCTGGTCCTTACGCGAATGTCTCCCGTTTTCAGTTTTGTTGTCTTTGGTCTTAGGCCTTGTGGCATGCCTTTCCTGTTCGGCCTGACCGTGCCACAACAGTAAATCTGTTTCTTCACCAAGTCATCAAACAATTCAGGGGAAGGAAAGAAATTGTCCATGTATAATTTATACCCATGTCCTTCTATCTTCCTCGTCAGTTCTGTCACTGTCGCATGGGTTGCTGTCACATGCTGTGCTGTGCCCTGTCTGTCCTTCCCCAAGTATACTTTCATGTCAAACGTTTATCCAGTCAAGTCACAAAGTTTGAAAATTTTGATGCTGAAACGCTTGCGTTTTTTTGGTATGTACTGTTTGAAAATCACCCTTCCCTTGAAGGAAACAATAACTTCGTCAATAGCCAGATTATCGGAAGGGTTGTAACATTTGGAAAATGTGGCATTTAGAATTTCAAACAGGTCTCATATCTTCCATAGTGTCAAACGTTTTGTCTGTCCTATCAGGTTCATTCCTGTTGTCAGTAAAATGTAAGTAAAGAAGGATGTGAAGGTATCGGTCCCATTTCATCATGGTGCCATAGAAAGGTGTGTATAGCTGATCCAATGTTGACCAGTAGTCTGTCAGTTTGTCTCTTACACCATGTCCCATCTGTATTTTCAATGCCAGAAACACAAATATTTCGGCTTGAGTAATGTCAGGTTCAGGAGAGGGTCCATCGTCAAGTCTGTCTACGTAATCTTGGTAGTAGCAGTTGGTCTCCACCACCAGCAGAGTGATAATTTCTGCAAAATACAGAAGAAAAAGGCTAAGTGGACTTGAGCCGTCATTTATGTGGGACGCTTCATTGTCCCTCTTTCCTCTGCGGCTCCCTGTATATGTGTGTGCTACACTGCTCTGAGGGAAAGAGGGGAGTGTCCATTGTAGGGTTACTGGCTGTTGAGTCTGTACACCTGGCCCACTCTCACCAGCATTCCCTTTGTCAGAGACACTGGACAAAATTTAACTGCTGGACTCGCAACAACTGGCTGTTTCTTGGTAAGGTTGAGGTTGTGACAACCCTGGCACACTTTCAGAACCCCCCTCAAATGAACTGACGTCGCTTCATACTCTCGCTTCGTCACTGTCAGTGTCAACAATCAGTTCAGATATTTCGCGGGGCTGCAACAACCTTGGCCTCTTGCTTGGTCGACTCTTTATGCCACCACTCACACCGACTGTCAAATGATTACTGGGAAGAAAAACAAGCTTTCTAAGCAGCAATGGATCTAAACTCAGCCCGAAGTCTGAGAAACGAAACGTAATATTGTCGAGCTCTGAATGGGGCCCTTCAAAGAAAAGGATGGCAGATAAAGTTCTGCTTATTGTAACCTGTCACCATATTATCGCTGTAACCTAAGTGCTGCATAGATACACTCTCCAGACTATACAGTTAGTCATTCACAAGCCAAATGAATAGAACAGGAAAAATAAGCTTCCCATCATCCCCACTACATCCTTACTGGCTGTTGGTACAAACAGCGTCATATAAAAAATGGATACAGGGGGGTTTTAAATCAAGGGGTAAATCAGTCGGAGCATGAAGCTGGAAAAAACTTCTAGAGTGGTGCTAAGAATTAGTGAAGTTTCCCTTAATATCCCACGGCATCGAGAGCGAAATATTTAAATGGCTGAGGCTGTGGCTGTCCTACCAGCAGGACTCTCGTACCCCAAGGGATTTTAAATAATTTAAATGCTGTCCTACTGCTAGGACGCACGTACTGTAAAGGTTAATAATTACAGTATTAATAATTAATAAAAATATTTACATGGAATCGCATGTTCCATAACCCAGAAACTGCATCCATTAAAAATGGTAATCAGTAATTAATAAAGCACCACACTTTGAGGACAGGCTCACTCACCATCCTAAGGCAAAAAATGCTATCAAAATCTACTCTTATGGCACTAATAGGCAAAGGAACCAATTGCTTTAGGGTGTTTCATTAATTTTTTACATACATTCACAAAATTGCCAAAAGAGACTATTAGCTTCATGTCCGTCTGTCACTCTGTCCTCATGGAACAACTCAGCTCCCACTGGATGGATTTTCATGAAATTTCATATTTGAGTATTTTTTAAAATCTGTTGAGAAAATTCAGATTTCACTAAACTTGGGCAAGAATAACAGGCACTTTACATTAAGACCTAGATACACTTTTGATCATCTCTCACTCAGTTCTTCTTAGAATGAGAAATGTTTCTACAAACATTGTAGAAAATTAAAACACACATTTTATGTTCATTAACTTTTTTCCAAAAATCTTGCTGTTTATGAGAAAATGTGGAAAAATATGATACAGCCAAACAGGTCACAGAGGAAACCAAAATACATTGCAGAAAAGATGCGATTTGCATGCTGGATAACTACAAGCAAGAATACAGGAATAATCTCCTAATATTTATTATTGTCAACAACAGTACACAATATTTTGCAGCTTGACAGCAGTGTACATTTACATGGCAACACTGAACACTTTTATATTTTTAACAGCTATGTGTATGTCAACAATAAAAAGACAACATATTGGTGTGTTCCCATGGCAACAGTGGTTATGCAAACTTTCCACAACATAATATATGTACATTGTCTGTCCGACTGCTTAATTATTACTATACCAGATAATAAAAGGAAAAATTAAAAAATTTTGTATTGATAATTGTTGCAGATGTGTGTTTTTAAGGCACTTATGGTATGGTAACACAACTTTTCTTGTGACTATTTCCTGCAGACATTACGAAAAGGAGCTACTGAACAAGAAAAGGCTGAATTTTTGAAAGAAGCTCAACTGATGAGCAATTTCAAGCATGAACACATTCTTCAACTTTTGGGAGTCTGCCTAGATAATGACCCTAACTTCATCATAATGGAGCTGATGGAGAATGGAGATTTGCTGAGTTACCTTCGGTCAAACCGGCCACTTTTAGTAAGTAACTCATCACAAAAACACTCCAGTTTAGATTGTATAGCACTTTTTCTCAACTGGTGTATGAATTTTGAATTCATGTGATTTTTAAACAGTTCACACACTGTGATAATAGCACCAGATCTTGTGAGCCCTATGTGGAATGTCATTGCTGCCTGTATATACATTTCAGGGTCAGTTTTAATTGTAATATTTTCTCTGTTTCTCGCCTTTCATTTGTTATGCACTCCTGGATGCAAGAGGGGAGTTTGGGGAGGGTGAGTGGTGTGGCTACCCAATGCAGCAGAATCTAAGAGTTGCAAAATGAATATTTTAAGTAAAAAAATTTTGATTTTCTGTGTTGAACAAATTGTTAAATTATTGAGTCAAATGAAAAGAAGTTCAGTAAGTGACTGTGATTTTTTTGGAGTTCTTAGTTTTTGTTAGGGTCTGCTATTGTGATGACTAACCCCAGATGCCAGAAACCCTAGCTATGCCACTTCCTCATTGTTACTAATCTGATAAATTTGTGCGTTGAATACAGAGTACCCACTAATTGTGCAGTTAGTGTACGGAAAGTACATGCTCACATAGTGAAGGTGGGCTAGCCGAGTCTTTCCTCTTCTTATCAATGTTGGATCATGAGATTACCAACCAGTCATGTGATCAGCACATGCAAGAAACTCTTTCTGTTGAACAAAGAGTGTTCATTTGCACTTTTGCAAAGTGTGTACCATAAAAAAAAATCACCAAAATTTGGTAAAAAGCATCCAGCATCAACAGTGTTGTTCAAAAGAACGATATTCAGAACAATGTGAAAACTCTAGCACGAGAGGTTTAATGCTGCACAAAATGAAAGTATGAAAATGTTATGTTTGAACTGATAAAAAAACTGGAGAAATTGGTCCTTGAATGGAAACAAGCCTCAGAAAATCACTGTGCCAGTTGCCTGTTCAAACCAGGATATCAACTTTCTCAGCTTGTAGGGGAATTAAACTTCTACATACACCCATGTAATTTTAGAGCCTTTCTTTGGGCTTGGAAGCTAAAAAACAGTATTGCAAATGGTCTCAAGAGTTGGTAGCCAATGGATTTCTTGATTTGGAACTTGTATTTTCTGGGTGAAGTATGGTTCACAGTAAATTCCAGTTGTTGTGTTTGGTCAGTTCTGGTACCATTCTTCAAGAATTAAAAGAATAAGAAGAAAAAATGTATGGTTACTTCTCGCAGGGTTGGTTCCATGGCCCACACAGCAAACTTTGGAACAGCTTCTGTGAAAGAGGTATTCAGTGAACAGTCAATAACTAACAGATTGTGGCCTCCTAGATCTTCAGATCTGAATCCATGTAATTATAATGTGTCATGGGCACTAAACGTTTATGTAAATAATCCACATTTATTACAGTAACTGAAAAAAAAGTATCCACAGAGGAACTGCTAATATTTCAAGACAAAAACGCTGCCACATATCAGGAAGTACTTTCAGAAGTTGCAGGCTTTCCTAGAAACTAGAGGTTGGTGCTCTGAGGCAATCTGAACTGCGAGAGGGAGGGCAGGAACAGACTATGATTCCTGATGGATGCAAGCTTCATAAGTAATAAAGCTCCTGTGACAGCTTTCATGCTTAGAAACATAATGAGGGGGGTGCTCTCTATACTGCCTGCAATATAAAGTAAAAAAGCACAAAGTAGCATGAAAAGCAGTGTGAACATATAGTTATAGATACACATGCAAAATTCATCCTCTGGCATACATGTTATTTCTAAACAAACAGAAAGCACTTTCAGTTAAAAATCATTCATTTATATGGACTCTGTTTCAAAAAATGATAGAGCTATTGATACTGTGATCACAAAGTGACTGAATGGCATCTGGGGGAAAAACTAATAACTATTTATACAACTGGCCAAGACATACAAGCAGGAGAGTTGCTGTGTTTTGAACAGGACTGCTACTGTTATCTCTTACGTTTAAAGTGCCAAAAACAAGCTGTAGTGTCAAAGTGCCAAAGAGGCCTATGGAATTTTCTGACTATGCCCATGCAGGGTAGTGCATGAACTGTTAAACCAGTGAAATTTTGTTCAGCTATTATATATTTAGAAAAATTTACACTTTACACACTCATTGCGGCACACAACTATGGAGAATTTTTAGTACACAACATTCTGACTGTGACCACCATTCGGCCTCAAGACCTCTCAAGAAAACTGTGGGCATTTCTGAGTACCTGGATACACAAATCTAGAGAAACTGTGCAGCACAGTTGGTAGATTTAGGCCCTAAGTTCCATTAATGTGCCAGCCTTCATCACACACAGTTTCCTCTTCAAAAAGCCCGAAAGTAAGCCAATCCTTCCCCAGTAAATTTACAAACTGCTTTCATCATTGCATCTCTGGCCAGACAGTATTGTAGTTCAGACCACGAAGTCTGTAATATCCTGTCCTTATGGCATAAGTATAAGGCACAAAATAAATGGTTCAGTGTTACATATGCAATCCGGTATATAAGTATGTGACTGCCCTGATGCTTCTATCTTCTAGTTTTTTCAAGAACCTAAATAAGTATTTTGTTTTTCAGTACACAGGAAATTCTCTTACATTACTTGACCTATTGGCAATGTGTGTAGATGTTGCCAGAGGTTGTAGATATTTGGAAGAAATGCATTTTGTTCACCGGGATTTGGCATGTCGCAATTGTCTAGTATCATCAGGAGATCGTCAGACAAGGATAGTCAAGATTGGAGACTTTGGTCTTGCGAGAGACATATACAAGAATGACTACTATCGAAAAGAAGGAGAAGGATTATTACCTGTAAGGTATGTTCACAGCTTATAATGTCACAAAGAGGCAATCTACCCAGCAAACATCCCATCTCTTCACGCCTTTTCTCAACTTTGTGGTCTTTATCCTCGCACTACATTTGCTTGTGTAGATACAAAAGTTAAATATTGTTAATAAACACACACTTGCAAGTAGGCATAATGGACATGAATTCATACAATGACTGTAAAGCAGACACATCTATAATCATATTTAATATGCAGAGTGCATTACAAGACTCAGAACACATAAAAACTGATGCAAAGCACCAATGTAGAAATGATGGATTGCTGACATGGTGATGATAATAAAAACATTATGAAACAGGAATAGTATATATCATATCACATTGAATTAAAGATAAGTTATCCCTGTGACTAATTAGGTGCCAAAACATGTAAGCTTATCATGGAGATGGAGGTAAGTCTCCACACATTCTTAACCTTGGTATTAGATGAGGAAGGATGCTCAGCATCACACCCCAGCCATTCAATGCAACCCCTCCCCCACCAAGAGAGAGAGACCCTAATATCCACCGAAAAGGAAGCTGGAACTGGTTAGTTTGGAGAAGAGAAAAATCTCTTGTCCCGGACAGGAATTGATCAGTTCCTCAGTCATCTAACCCACAGCCCAGTGGCTATACTGGCTCTCCTACCCAAAGGAGTTGGGTTGTATACTCATACCTATAACAAAGAAACAAATGCTGTACTTGGATAACAGATGACTATTTTAACAAAATATACTGAAGTTAATCATGCCCGACTTGCTAGCCAAGCCCAGCCACATGCGTAGAGAACCCATACCAAGTAATATTCAATTCAAGATTCAACACCTTCATCACTCATTTAGAGGTCAACATGCTATGGGGAAGTGGGAAAGGTAATGAGTCTTGCTGGTAATACAAGATGCAGGATCTGAGCTGATGCACAATTCAGTGTAGTCTGTTCACACCTTGCTACATTAAAGTGCATGATCAAGCATATTTTCTGTAGTGCTGAGAATAAGCCAGAATAACTCTGTCAGTAAAGTAGTGACAATGGATTACCATCTGACATTCAGTTTTTGGCAGATATTTCTGCTTGCCGCCACATGAATGGCCCTGGAGCCTACCCAACCTCTTATTCAATGCACTCCCCACCTGTAAAACCAGCCTGGAGTCTGAAGCTGAGCACTCACCAAAAGATGTATGGATTTTTACCACCATATTCCTTCTAAGTTCATGGTGTGACATTTAAGTGGAGTGACAAGTTTGCCTTCATCCAGCTTCACAAATTATGTCTCAACTATTATTAAATAGCTCTAGAGGATTGTTATAAAACATGCACATGGTGGGCACTTCCCATTTTCTCATTTTAGTTAAAGAACACTTCAAGAACTGGCTCTGCTTCCATCATCAGGTAAAAGTATAAACCCTTCCACACTGAGGCTGTAATATGGAACTGATTCCTGTCATCTTGGAATATAAAGGGATTAATGTTCTCACCTGATGACAGAAGGGTAGCCAGCTAATGAAATATTACAGTTCTGCACAATGAGATCATGCAGTGTGTTGAACAAATGTGTCAGTTTTGTAGAAGCTATTTGTTTACTGTGTTTGGGAACCAACGTTTCGAAAATGGTTGTGTTATGGCTTGGGCAGTTGGCTGCCAGCCTCTCACTGCAGAGGCCCAGGTGTAATCCCAGTTCAGTCCATGTGGGATATGTGGTGAACAGAGAGGCACTGGGACAGGCTATTCTCCAAGTATTTTGGTGTTCCCTTGTCAGCATCATTTCACAGGTGCTCCATGCTCCTTAAACCATTTGGTACAAATCAGAAGGTCGCTGGTTCGATCCCATCTGGTGTCACTGGAATTTTTCTTTGACATAAAATCCTTCCGATCGCACTATGGCCCTGGGATCGACTCAGCCTCCAACAGAAATGGGTACCAGGAGCATTTCCTGGGAGTAAAGGCGGCCGGCGCATAAGGCTGACAACCCTACCACCATCCTGTGCCATTGTCACGAAATCTGGGAACCTTAACTTCCTGGAACCCTCTGGGCCACTCCAGACCTGTAAAGGGACTGTTTTTTTTTTTTAATACATAATCTCATCAATTTAGTGTCATTAACCAGTGCACTGAACAATTGTTTAGAAATAATCTACAGACACGTGGGCACAAATTGTGTTTACAGGTGGATGGCCCCCGAGTCACTGGTGGATGGGGTGTTCACTTGTCAGTCAGATGTGTGGGCTTTTGGTGTTTTGATTTGGGAGATCATGACACTTGGACAGCAGCCCTATCCAGCCAGAACAAACCTGGAGGTGCTGCATTATGTCAGGAATGGTGGACGCCTTGGAAGACCAAATAACTGTCCAGAAGAGCTGTATGTAGCAAAGTATATTTCAATTATCTCTTCCTTAACATATAAAAAAAACCAGTATGTATGATAGTACAAGACAGTAAGCTCTTCATTATCCATATGTAGATTATTGTAGCATCTACATTTGAAGTATTCAGTAATTTAACATCCAATACTGTAGTCCCATTACTACTTCAAGTGTGAGTCAACATTTTTGTAATTTAAATTTTGGGAAGTAATTTCAGGCTTCCACAGGTTGGCAAACCTGCCCTCACATAGCACTGTGTTTGGGCCCATGCACCAACTTGTCACACACACACACGCACACACACACACATATATATATATATATATATATATATGTATTCACTTATAACATATTTTAATTTTCTTTACTCGTTAATTTTACTATAGGTTATAGAGCACATGTATCACAGTTGTAGGGACATATGAATGAAGTTTTCCTCCTTTGCTGCCCATCACAGTCTGTGATTTAGTGAAGGTTCTGGGAGGTAAAGGAGGAGTGTAGATTTCACTTTCCCTCCTTAGGATATTACACTGTGGTTGGACAAATATTATTGTTCAGGAGACCGATGAGGTTAATGTAAAGTGACTGACTGTAGAGCTTTGCATGAAAATTTCTGTGCTTCGAAAGCTGTTAAATGGCTGTCAGTTATTTGTAATGACTAAACGTACTTCATAAGTGTGGTGAAATAAAAAAAAATATTAATAATTGATTTGGACATTATAACTTAAATTCTGATTGGTTTTCATAAGGGGTTTACAGGCCACCATTAAATTACATCTAGAGTGGCCTGCTGGCTGCACTGAACTTTATAATGCTTGACGATCAAAGCCATTTCCATTTTATGCACCTTTTTTTGTAACGCAAGAAGTAAACACACTACTGTAATAAAAAATATCTCATTTCCCAAACCCCTGAATTGATTTCAATTAAATTTTGTGTATGTGACCTGTACTATTAAACTGCGAACTGGATTTCATTTTGACATGTCACCATACAGTATACTTAACCCCACCACCCCCCCCCCCCCCCCAAAAAAAATAAAATAAAAAAATTTTTTTTTTTTTTTTTTTTGCAGCCCTAAAAATACTCATGATTAAACACCACCGTGTTCTCACTATTGATTTTTTTTTAAAATTTGTTT
>Ga0131853_10013803_pt1 | contig 14810 bp, 11 predicted proteins | sample TergutLab28metaG_FD_92764 | JGI IMG/M metagenome (GOLD analysis project Ga0131853, IMG submission 92764) | Labiotermes labralis P1 segment gut microbial communities from Petit-Saut dam, French Guiana - Lab288 P1 (version 2) (version 2) | ecosystem: Host-associated > Arthropoda: Insects >... | reverse complement strand
TTCTTCTCAATAACCTCCTTTCGAATACCAATAATTTCTGCTTGATGTTTTCTGTTAATACCCAACATTCGGATCCATATACTACTACTGGTCTGATTACCGTATGATACAGCCTTTCTTTGGGTTTCCTAGTTATTAGTTTGCTTTGGAATATCTTTTTGTCTGCAAAGAAGGATCTGTTGCCAGCTGCAATTCTTTCTTTTATTTCTTCTTCTATTAAGTTGTCCACATTCATAATTGTTCCGAGATATTTGGCGGAGTTTACTTCTTCGATTTTCTTTCCTACAATTTCTATTTCCTTATTCTTCACGTTGGTTTGTACTCTTGAATGCTTCATATATGGTCTGGGCGCTTTGGCGAAGATAAACATTCTTGGCTGTTGCCGGGAATCGAAGCGCGATTTCTCGGTTGTTTAACCCCCCCACCCCACTTACCTTACCATACCGATTACGCTGCCCTCTCCTGTCTGTGTAATCTACATATAATTGGAATTCTGTGCTAATGGAGTTAGGTCCCGCTTCGTACCTGACACACAGACATGGTTGCTAAAGAGGTTTCCTGTTAGTGTTTGCTTGCTGTCTGGAAGTATGCAAACGTCGCGATGCAAGACATGAGTTGCTGTTGCGGTGATTTGCTGCGGCAAATGTTTACTAGGTTTTCGGAGCAACACCCTGTCTCCATCTTCAGGGTAGACTGTCGCACCTGAGTAACCTGGGGATAGGTCTATATCAACATACAGAGCACACATGTCCGTTATTATCCATTAAAAATATTACTGGAGCAGATCCCTTGAGAAGCTTTTAGTCGCACATGTTAGTTCCTTATATGTTGATCCAAGGTGCACAGCCGCGTTCACAATCGCTCCGAACCACCTGAATCTAGTCCACATACTCAAATCACAATTGTAACGTCCATTTTAATATCGCCTTCTCTCTATGCCCAAGTCTTTCAGCACGTCTCTTCACATTTTTCGATTGTTACACTTTTTCTTATATCTCTGGAGTAACTCGGATGGAACGTGAAACTTGACCCCTTTCCTTTATGTATTGCGAAGTTGTGAATTCGTGGAGTTCTGCCACCATTGCCCGTTCCTTTTTATTGCGCGGTGCTTACTCGCACTGACAACGTCACCATATTTGTGTTTGTTATGCCCAGATATCCACATTTTGAAACAACACAGGATTTACAATTTTTTTGTTTCAATTCGTTCCGTCGTAATACAGGAAAGCGTAGTATCGCGCGTATCCACGTGTGCTGTATGTAGTGTATGTCAGAATTTACCGTCTTAGGTATTATTTGTAAGCTTGTTACAGGTTTAGGCACCCATCATTGTCGGTACTAGGACTTTTCCTTACAAACACGGCGACGCGGACCTATAAACCAGGCTGGACAGCTTCAGACATCAAGAGGGGCCACGAAATTCGTTAGGACTTGCGTGAGGGCCGCATGCGTGTACACAGATTTCGAATAGTGTGTGTATGTTTGAGGATTGAATTAACTAGAATGCTTTTATTTAGAAACGCAAAGTTACGCTGAAACTGCGCTACAAGCGGGGAGATCGCGGGTTCTTTTCCCCATGGTGTCATCGGAATTTTTCATTAACAATCCTTCCGGTCTCGCTGTGGCCTTGGGATCCACTCCGCCTCTAACACAAATGTGTATCAGTAATATTTTCTGTGGGGGGAGGGGGGTTTAAGGCGCCCGGTGCGTAGGGCTGACAGCGTTACCACTTTCATGTGCCCATTGTCTTGCAATTCGGTCACCTCAACCTCAGGGAACCCTCAAGGTCTGTGCAGGGTTTAGTTCACCTCGACGTTTCGCCAAAAGTACGGTTGAATGACGAGGTAGTAGGCTGTACTGCTCTCGGCGAAACAAGAAGCATGATTGGTTTATTGTGTGCTGTCTTAACAGTGATGGGTTACAGTTTCCGAACATTTTCTGTGCAAATAAATTTGCCACATTGTGTTCTGTAGGCGTGTTACACTTCTTTAGATTGATTACTGAAACTGTTCCTGTGACAAAGGGTCACAAAAACCTTCGTCGAGCGCCGTATGTTGGGCAGCCCTGTCCCAGAAGCCTATACGTTGAATATGTATTCCTGTTCTGCGCTAAGGCCAGCACGCTCGCACTGGAATGAAATATGACAATGTTCCGATGAGCAGGTGCGTCATGACAATGACGTTCTTAGCAGTCCTGCAGAGACTGTCGTAATGAAACCCATAACTCGTGCGAAACGATTGACAGTTGGTTGAGATCTCGCAAGGCACACCTGTGGGTGCCATGCGTCCTGAGTATGTGCTGATAATAGATGCTCTGGCATTCCCGTCAAGCCGGACTTCTGGTGCAATGGCTGCCGCTCCCCGTTCATGTCATGTTCGGTAGATCCCGGGTTCAAATATTGGTTGTTAGACGGCTGCCGTGGTGGGTTTCTCATGTGGGTTTTCTCGCTTCCTGCAGGATATAACGGGAAAGTGCCAAAAATTAAGGGTTCCTTCCACTCCTTTCCCGATTTTATTCACTATCGTACTAAGCTGAGGCACATCTCACCGCGACCACCTCCGCTATCGAAACCACCTTGAAAAATTTGTGCTGCAGGGCAGAACTTCAGCATGCCAGTTTTGAGTTTCCGTTCCTTTTGAAAGTTACGTTGGCCATGTGCTTGCTTAAAAATCAAGCCGTGAGGGCTTATGGGAAGGTGCAGGTGTGGTCCCACGCATTCGTAGCGCAAACCGTAGATGGAGCTGAGTGGTCAGGTTCACGCCTGGGGCGCTTTGTGCGCGAAAAGAATTGGCGATGGGATATGAGGCGGGGTGGGCTCCAGGGTCATTCAGAAATTTGGGAATAATTGGAAATGTTTGGGAAAAGAGATATCTGTTATCTTTGCATGGAATTGAACTCAGATTTCATGGTCATTCTTATAAAACAGGGTTGTGATAATGACTAATCTTCTGTTTTGAAAAGTTTGGGAGCTGTGTATGAGTTCTGCCAGTGAAAACTGTCTTAGGTAACGACGCGTCTACGCAAACATATTGCTTTTATTACGTTCCTCGAAAGAGAACGAAACCAAATCGCGTTCCCACTGTAATTCCTTGCTCCAGCACATGGATATCGCCCTATCACTTCCCCTCGGCATCTCACACTGCATTTCCTAGTATTTTGGGCTCTTTCGCATACAGCCGCGAAAAGTGCTTATTAGCTTCGTCATGTCCGTCCGTCTGTCCTTATGTATCATACGGGCTCCCACTGGATGGCTTTTAATGACATTTAATATCGGAAAACATTTGTGGAAATGTGTTGAGAAAATCTAGATGTAGTTCAGACATGATAATTGTATCGGGCACATTACGTTTTATTACACCATAAAAGCATTGTTGACGGCCACGTGTGTCGGAACATTGCAAAAGGGAAGCGTTGGGTATCCATGGCCCGGTCCACAGAGAGCAGGTTCGTTCTCGGTGAGAAAAAAATAAAAATTTCTTCGGAGCCGCCAGCAAGGGCGGACCGGCTAAAAATCTTGACACTAAATCGGAACGTTCTAAAAGGATTAATTTGTGCAGTCGAAAAATGATGTTACTGCTGAGGAAGACTAAAACATATACAGCATGGTCGGGCCAAGAATCGCCTTCCGGACCGCCAGGCCCTGGTAATTTGTCCCGGCTTCACCCCTCTCCCGCTCGTAGGTACTGTTCATGGCAACGTTTTTAATATTCATTACAAATTTGAAGTTGTCTGCCTTGTATGTAAATATTCAGTAAAAAGTGGTAAAGTGATCCCGTTACAGGCCCGGTGTGGCCCAGAGGGTGGGTAGAGGTATAGTTCTACTCTTCCATGACCGCGGCACTAGAAGGGGGTGAGTGGTCAGCATCACGCTCTGGCCGCACGTTACCCCTGGGGAAGACCCGGTACCCATTTTACAGGAGGCTGGGTGGACCCCAGGGCCGGTCTGGACGGACGGAAAATCTCTTCCCCACCGGGATTCGATCCCGGACCGTCCAGCCCGTAGTCAGCCTCGCTATACCGACTGAGCTACCCGGCCCACAAAATATTCTGTACCTCACATTAAACACAGTATGCTTTCATTACAAAGAATATTCGGTGAATGCTCTCTATCTAATGCAAGCACACGGTGTTCGCTCTGAGGGTTGGACCGAGTTTTTTTTTTTCATTAAGACGGTCCAAGACCTAAGTACGTAAATATTGTTGACAGCGGCATAAAATCTCCATATAATTGATTTCTTAGAGCCAAAAGCTCTTAGGCTCTCCCTCAGCAGCAGTACTTAGAGAAGGTGTTGCTTTACCGTGGCAATAATGGTTAACGCGATTGCTCCACGGTTTTACTTGGTACAAGCCTGACTTTTAATGATAGTGTGTTTTCTATCTCATCGCTGCATATCTCGGGTAGTTGCTTGATAACCCTTGACCACGCATGTCGCGTGGAGGCTGTTACTGTAAGCTGTCGTCCGTACTTCAGCTTCCCAAGTGTTCGTACGAGTTGAGAAGAACGTAGATCAACGGAGATAACCTCCCTGAATCGTGTCGGGTGTGATCATAGCATGCTGAGACGGACTACATTGTACAGAGATATCTGCATGCAGTTTCCTCAGACAGCCTTACTAGTTCACTTTTCCTGTTGGTATGAAATTTTACTAGACGTATTTATGCAGTTGACGTTAAGGTCTTCGCATGTTCAGTAAACTGCTGCCGTACTTTTTTCTTTGTTAATCGTCACGTTGTGTTATAAGAATCCTTGAATCGCGTCTTCCCCGTGTCCACCGCTATATTGCCTTCAGACTGACTAGCCAGGTTCACTTGTGTTTCCACACAAAAGTGGTATAATGTTTTTTGTTCCGCTGTTGAAAACCAGGTGGTCTTCCACGTCAGTTTGGTGTGGGTTTGGGGGGGGGGGGGTGGGGGGGCATGCAGATGATGGTTCTTTTTGGCACCGTGTAGTTCGGTGGGTGCGTACTGACGTTTCGGAGAACCATGTTGCTACTGGTTTTTCGTAGTCCCGGAGGTTTCGTAATGAAGCATATGAGGAATGATACAACGAAGCATCGGAGGCTAAAGGGAAAGGGAAAGACAGTTGCCACCAAAGCGATCTTCATGTGTCGCAAGGATTGCGTGATATGCAAACTTCCTTTGCCTGGTGTTATAAAGGCATACTTATCGTGGCCTGTGTGAAGTCTGTCTAAGCTAAGGCCTGGTCTAGGTGAGAAAAGGGTGTTGAAATTTACCGTAAATTCTGTAGATGACAGGTAATTGTTAAATTAGTTTTCCTGTCACTTAGTAACCAAAGTCTGCTGCTGCCTGCAGTATATCAGGATTACCGTAACGCAACCAAATAAGCGAGGCACAGTTACCAACAAAAATATTTATTTTTGCTAAAAATACGAACCACTTCATTCATCAAGGAAGATACCAAGTAATTTGCAAAGGTACAGAACGGAGAATTAATCCATTACTGATATTTTAGTCTGCGGCTCCCTGGCAACCTAATTTTGTTGTCTACCCTTTTTCTCCCTGAATACAAATTAGTTATTTTGTTACATAAATTTCTGGATTCCCTCTACTATTCTCATTGCACTGTAATTCATTTCAGTGTGCTATTAAATCTCAGAGGGGTTTCGTGTTTTCATTGCCATCTTAATTACGAAAGTTTCACCCTTCATGTACTTTTGTTACGTACAAACCGTTTCGGTAGACAGTCCTATCGCCCATGTTTATCAGGGACAGATAGACGTTTTACTCGGCACTTGGCTACCTAGCCCACTGTTGTGTGCACACCTGCCGAGACCTGACTGGAGTGTCCGGTATATCTGAAAACTAGTTTATTGCGTCAAAGTGACCAGGTCCTAATACTGAAATCCCTAACTTGCATTGCTCTCAGGCTGGACACAGAAACTTATTGAACATGTACTGATAGGAAAACTGAAGTGCCTCGTGTGACCCAGTGTGACCTGAAACAGGTCTGATTCTCAGACAGGATGCATAGAAGTGAATAGTTGAATTAAATGAAGTAATTAAATACATGGCCTGTCTCAGTAGCCGCGCGCTCTAAGGCGTAGGTTTGCGGCCGCTCGCCTGCTCAGATTGTGGGTTCGAATCCCACCGGGGGCATGGATATTTGTCTGTTGTGAGTGTTGTGCGTTGTCAGGTAGAGGTCTCTGCGACGAGCTGATCACTCGTCCAGAGGAGTCTTACCGACTGTGATGCGTCGCTGTGTGTGATATAGAAACCTTAAGAATGAAGAGGTCATGGCCCGAGTTGGGCCGCAGCGCCACAGGAAAAAAAATAAATAAATACATGAAATAAATGTCAGGTCATTACAATCGCATTGGTTAAAATGAAACCACGAGTAAAATATGGAGAATACGACATAAACACGCTAAAGTTAAAAGGAAGAATTGCTTTACGTTTACACCTTATCGAACCCCCCCCCCCCGGGGGGGGTGAATATGTTAGTGTGGGAACCAGTTGTGCTTATTTTTCGTTCTTTCAAGTTAGCATAATCAGACCAAGGGTGACGAAATTTTGGACGGCACGTGCTCATATTATCAATAAATTTTGAAGAAGTTATTTCACCTTGTCCATGGGAATTTTTAAGAGCAAATAAAAGGTCTTGGGGTTTTCCATAATTATTGTTAATTTTTTATGGCGCTGCGGCCCAACACAGGCCACGGCCTCCCCATTCTTGAGGTTTCTAGATCAAACACAACGACGCATCACAGTCGGTAGGACTCCTTTGGACGCATGATCAACGCGTCTCAGAGACCTCTACGTGACAACACACAACACTCATAACGGACAAACATCCATGCCCCGGTGGGATTCGAACCCACAATCTCAGCATACGAGCGGCCGTAGACCTACGCCTTAGACCGTGAGGCCACCGGGACCGGCAATTCTTATTAATTACTGTATTATTATTGATGCATGTTATAATTATACAATTAATGTGCAGTATAGTTGTTACATTTCTAATAAAGGCTTCCTGGAGGAATGCGGTAAGGAAGAAGATGGGTTTGCTGCTACTTCCTGTTTGAAAGGAAAATTGTAAAACATTCTGTCCAACGCCACGTAATTCGCCCAGTCACCGCCAGGCTGGCGCCCCAGTGTTTATCCAGTCAACACTTCGCATCGCACCCGATTTTTGTACAAATGTTTCACTCCCTGTATTATTTGGTAACAACTGTGAGTCATATGCAGTTTTGGCTCTTGTGTGTGTTTACAATATAGAGAAGCTGGTCGGGCGAAAGAAATTTAAAAACATTGGGATAGCAGTGAATGCCGCATGCAAAGGAAATCTTTCAATGTGCCTTTATGACCACGCTGCCGCAGGGTCGTCATCCCTGGTTAGGCGGTGTATTGCAGGGCTGGCCAAGTTCAGCCCACTGTAAGGCCACGTAATTCGTTAAGGACTCGCCTGAGAGTCTGCATGTGTGTATACATATTTCGAATGAGAGGGGAGGGGGGCTGAATACACTATAACGCCGTTATTTATAAAAAAATAAGTTATGCCGAAAGTACGGTTGAATAAGGCAGTAGGCTGTACTAAGCTCGGTAAAACACAGAGTGATTGGTTTGCTGTGGTGGTGAATAAGAGTTCTTAAACATTTTCTCTGTCATTTGAATAAAGGTGGACCAACTTGATGACACTTGCTTTATTATATCAGTTTACTGCTCAACATGTTTCGGATGTTAATACATCCATCTTCAGGAGCTTGCGACTACTTGGTGCGTAATTGTGTAGGCTGTATTGTGCTGACTTGAGGCGTGTTGGTGTTATGTAGCGGGATTGGTTGTTGGTGACGCACCAAGTAGTCGCAAGCTCCTGAAGATGGATGTATTAACATCGGAAACATTTTGAGCAGTAAATTGACATAATAAATCTAGTGTCATCAAGTTGGTCTACCTTTATTCAAATATCAAGATGATGCACGGTCCAATACGCATAAGATTTTCTCTGTCAATTTATTTGCCCTGTTACATTCAGCGGCAGGCTTGGTATATTATGTTAGATTGTGTTAACAGAAACTGTTGATGTGAGGAAGGGACGCATGTTGGCAGCTCTGTCCAAGAAGCTGCGGTCTAAGGGTTGTGATTTTTCCCTTCTAAAAGTCATGACTGGGTCCCACCTAGCCTCCTCTTCTGTGCCTAAGGGGCACTCTTTCCCGTTGAATAAACTGTCCAGGGCGTGTAGCTGACCACTTAAAAGCAACTAGTGTCGAGGCTGAGAATTAGTGGAGATGCTTCTCAACCCTCATATGCCTTTCTGGCATGCACGGAGACAACTTTACCGTTATCTGTATTTTGGATTTGGCATCAAGCAGAATTTCGTAAAAGGATTCCGATACCGTGAAACAGTTTAATTTGGCCGTGTGACGTACAGTGGACTGAAGTAATGTGAAATGCCAACTTGATGCAACAAGCTAATTTTATTGATGTATTTTTAGCTCGACATGTTTCGGGTACATACGCCCATCCCCAGGAGCATTAGATGTTGAGTTGCAGCATATGGTTTTCAGTACCGAGTTTTTGGATGGGTGGTGGTCTTGAGAGCCGCGAGCGGCATCAATAAAATTACTTTGTTGCATCAAGTTGGCATTTCACGTTATTTCGTAAGGAAGATGCACGGTCAGACAACCCACAAGTGGACTGAAGATTTATGTACTCTAGGTTCTGTCCATTTTATTGAAGGCGAGGGTTGCCTACACAAGTAATATTTTCTGAAGTATTATTGAAATATCGTGACCTAGATTGCGAGTACAGTAGAACTACAACGTATCCGGACATGGTTGTCCGGATTGCCAATTATCCGGATCGGCTTGGACCTTTGGGTAAATTTGTCGAGAATTCTACAGAACTAACTTTCCTTGAGGTTACAGTTAGCGGATCAAGTACAGTACAGTGTTATGGCTTTTAGAACTTCAAATCAGGCGTGGTCGGAAGGTTTAGACGCAGGTACATACTGTAAATAGTAACAGCCGAAGGTGTTCCCAGATTAGGCAAGGAATTCCCAAAGTCCTCTTCAGCGGTGAAGGTTGACGGCCATCGCCTGAATAATATTTTATTTGTACGTGAATAAATATGTTTTCACAAATAGCCTTTTGTAGAAATTTTTTTTCCCACTTGGAAATGCCGGTGTAGCCTGTTTAAAAAAAATCCATTTATCCGAATTTTCCGCATTTCCGGATGGTTCGCCTTCCCAATTAATCCGGATAAGTGGAGTTGTACTGTGTTTTGATCTAAGAGGGAGACAGTAATGGGAAGATGTACAAAACTAATATGCACGTAGTGAAGTACTAGCAGTCCTGAAATGTTATTAGGGCGAACAAACAGGATGAAACGGGATGCGGGGACTTTTCGCGTCGGAAAACTTATAGGTAAGAGCTCATTTGGGAGACGTGGAAGGATAATATTAACGCGTCATTGATAAATGGTGTTTTTGGACTCGATTCCTGTTTCTGAGGGCACGGCGCTTTAGCGTAAGGCATGCTTGTGAACATGGTAATGATCATGGTTTCCATGAAAAGGGCATTGAGTTGCTTGTCCGGCTGTGCGAGTGTCAATTTCGCGGGTTTTACTCTGTCCCATTCAGTTAATGTATATTGAACGTCACATGTGAGTTTGGAATTACTGTACAGTGGATCTTACAGCGTTTGCAACGTGTAAGTGCGTGCCGTAGGGCGGAGGATATCCTTGCTGCATAGGGACCGATGAGGCCGCCCAATCTGCAGGGCCGAGTTCGACACTAAAAAATTTCAGTATTCTTGTCCGTTGGGACGGATGCGACTGGAAAGTTGGCGTTTAGGGAAATGCTACGCGAAGCGTGACTCATTCCGTCATTAGTACCATCCACGTGAACCACTCAGCGTATCGGGATGAGCGCAGTGCCGCTTGAAGGAAATCACGAGGCGAGGCAAACCGACTCAGGTTCCTAGTATTTCTTCTTAGGCTAGTAGTATTTCGCAACTGGTGGCCACGCTAGCGCGCGTAGTATGACGAAGAGTTAGCTATTACGGAGCAAACGCTGTACGTTTCTATGATTAATATTGACACAGTTTTCGGGGTTTTGCACCTATGCTGTCGACGATTAGGAGGAACGTTACCCCTCTAGTCAAATGTCGGAGTGTGGAGAGAAAATGTTGTAGTCACGTGGTGCTGAATATGGATGGCAGGCAGTATGTTGTCCGCAATATCAGTACAGCGCAGAAGCCCCCACGAGGGGGTCGGCATTCACAGTGTCACTGTAATAACTGTGGTCAGTTATTTTTATTGCCCCCTGGTTAAATGACGACTTTTTAAAGTGCCTTGTTGGATAGCAGAAGCTAATGAATAGTTTGGGGTAGGCATATGAAACTTAGTATTGACATTTCGTTTTCCGCAAATTGCTGGGAATTGTTTGACTAGACGAGGAACGTTGTTGCTTAAGAAGGGCTCCGCAGCGTTGGTCGGTAGGGATTCAGTTCAGGATATAGGTTATCCAAATTGTGTGCCTTCGACCACCATCTAATAAGTGAAAGCATTTTGGTATTGTGGGTAGGATAAAGTGAAAAATACCTGAACCGACACCCCCTGCGAGGTATGCCCGCGTAGTGGATGTACCGAATGTCTTCGTCAACACGAAATACAACGTTTCGAGGCGCTGGAAGACAACGTGGGCCTCATATATTGTAAATTTTGTTTGTATATTTCAGTTCTGATACAATATTTTATCCTTAGTGAGTAGGAACACGCAGCAAGCAGCTCGGAGACGATCAGAGAAGAATATTTTCTGTGTGTGTGTGTGTGTGTGTGTATATGTGTGTGGTGTGTGTGTGTGGTGTGTATGTCGTGTGTGTATGTGTGTGTGTGTGTGTGTGTGTGTGTGTGTGTGTGTGTGTGTGTGTGTGCAGGCTCTCAAACTTCGCATTAGTCAGTGTCTGGAGAAGGGTTTTTACCTGTAATCATAGGCGCACCCAGAATTTTTGTTTGGTGGGGGCTGACCCTGAGGCTCTGTATAATTTGTTTGATTTTAAACACTTTGTTACGAAAAACGTGTGAAATCCAGCCGACATTTAGTTGGGTAATAAGGAAAATTGAAACTGAGAAGGAGAAAATCTGCATTTTCGTAAGTTTTTGTTTTTAATATTCCATTGTACTGTACCAGTCGGGGACCGCGGTGGCACAGTGGCTAAGGTGCTGTGCTACACAAATCGGAAGGTCGCTGGTTCGATCCCAGCTGGTGTCAGTGGATTTTTCACTGACATAAAATTCTTCTGATCGCACTATGGCCCTGTGGTCGAATTAGCCTCTAACAGAAATGAGTACCAGGAGTATTTCCTGGGGGTAAAGGCGGCCGGTGCGTTTGGCTGACAACCCTACCACCATCCTATGCCGTTGTCACGAAATCTGGGAACCTTAACTTCCTGGAACCCTCTGGGCCTGTAACGGGACTGCTTTACGAATACTGTACCAGTCACCAACCGACTTGAGTGGCAGGTTTAGGCAGCAGCGTAAATCATGCAAAACTGATATCGTTGTATCTTCAAAATGTGTCTTTTTTTTTTTAATTTCGCGTTGGTGGTAGGGGCTGCAGCAGCCGGTGCCCCCCCCCCCCCTCCGGTTGGGCCAGTGACCATAATGATGCTTAAAAATTTACGTAGGCCTGTACACAGTATGCACTGTCTTGATTATAAAAATTACCTGGTTGATGGTGTGCAAGGAAGATGTCTCTGTTTATCGTGAAAATCACACGGAACACATTGTGGCACAGTGCAGGGATTTTAATGGTAAAACAAGTGATGCATGTAACCGCTGCGATCAACCAATCTTGCCGGTTACCGCGGTGTGGTGAAGGGATGTAATGCTAGGCCTAGTTTAATTCCAAATTTTGTATTCTGCTGTTTATAGCTTTAGTGCATGATTTAAATTGAGTTTTGTGTGTGTGTGTGTTTTTTTTACCCTGGCCACGGCAGGTAGAAAGTCCATCCCGTTCGTAGTTTAAAAACTAGTAATTACCGGAATACGCATTCGTTCTTACCTGATTGCTGTGTGTAAGTAAAGAAGTTGAGTGTATCGTGTAGGCATTTCCTTCCCTGCGGGCGCTATAATTAGTTACACGCCAATGTAAAAGCAAAGACCCACCAGGATGATGTGGCCCGCCAGGAATTTTTGGAGTCTTTTGTTCAGAATTATATCCTATGTACTTAGTTTGGGCCTGGAGAGCGTAGTTGGTATATAGCAGCTCGCTGCGGGCTAGACGGTCTGGGGATCGAATCCCGGTGGGGGTGACGATATTTTCCACACCCGTCCAGACCGGCCCTGGGGCCCACCCGGCCTCCTGTGTAATGGGTAAAGGGTCATTCCCGGGGCGAGGCATTGACCACCAACCCCCCTCCCTTCTGGCACCGAGGTTAAAGAAAGAGTGGAGCTGCACTTCTACTCCACCTCTGGGCCTTCGTGGCTTCTTATAGGGTGAACTTTACCTTTACTTTTTATGTACTCAGTGGTGAACCAAGATTAATTTCTTCTCGAATGTGCCACCCCGCAGTGTAGTAGGCAAATTTAATTATTTAGGAGGAACCTGCTGCCTATGTCTTAGGTGTGTCATTGGGAAGTTAGCTACCGCGAATGAGAACTGGACTAAGAAGGAAGAATATTGAAAAACGCCTTCAGTAGATAAGGCCTGAGGACTTTGGAAAGATTCATTGGCGTAGAATGTTTCTCACTTTGAACACTGTCTCTTGAGAAGTGACGCCGTGTTGTCTGGTAGTTAGTTACCAACATTCGGAAGAGACCGTTTAGGTATTCTGATATTATAGTTTGAAGATAGGCTGCTGGTTGCTCCGAAAGATTGATAGCTAGCTGCGGCACTTTCTGTGAAACTAAAAGTGGATTAAAGTGGTTCGGATAGGAACATTGGCGGGCCTGTATGAACGGGGTAGTGTACCCTCGGTTTCCATAAAGGACGAAATTTTAGCTGGGCGTCTGTTAGCCTCGTCCAAGTTCAGCGGCCTGATAACCGTGATCATTTCTGTGTTCCGTGGAACAGGTTTTTGTTCTGTGATCCGAGAAAATTGTTTTTGTTTTGGCAGTGATGAGTTCTGACGCAAATGCAACACAACTAAGCGTACTTTCAGTCTGATGCGAATGAACTCCACTAAGAGTACTTACAATATGACGCTAAATCAGCACAACCAAGAACACTTAAAAAATGATGCAAATTTAGCACAAGCAAGAAAATAATGTGCCGCTAATTCAAATCGGTTGAGAGCACATACAGCCTGACGGTAATTCAACGCAATTAATAGCACTTACTGACGCTAATTCAACTCAACTAAGAGCACTTATTATCTGACGCTTATTGAACTGAACTAAGAGGATTTAGAGTCAGAGCTAATTCATTTGAACTAAGAAAACTGAAAGTGTTATGCGATTTCAACACCACTAAGAGCACTTGCTGTCTAACGCTAATACAAATGAACTAAGAGGAGTTAACAGCCCGACACTAATTCAAGACAACTAAGAGCACTTCCAGTCTCTTATGTAATCTAAATGGGACATGCCATTTACGCTTATCAGCCACAGTGTTAAGCGGCTGATGGCGTCACTCTGGGTACCAGGAAGACGATTGGTTATTTTCTGTGCAGGCAGAATTTTTAAATTAATCTTTTGGACACGAGTGTGATTACTCTGTGTGTTACCTACCGGATTATGACCTTAAAGAACTCGGCCTCTATCCACACATTGTATTTGTTTCGTGTGATTCATTCGGTGATACCGCTTGCTTCGCCGAACGACATTGAACGGTTGGTATTTGTAATGGTGACGCACGGCATTTCCTGACGGCATTTCCTGTCGTGCAAGTGCTCATTACACGAGTTTCACACTTTGCAGTGATTACTTTTTTTTGGGGGGGGGGGTTATGTTTGTAGTGCTTATTATTTATCGATCGATATTTGCGAGAAATCTTGTTGCGTCATTGTTTGTGGGGTTCATGTCGGGAAGGAGGGGGGGGGGCGTTACTGGAAAATGTTACGTAAACTTGGAAGATTTTCCATTTGTACTGTGTAGAGAAAGGAGATACCGAAGTTGCAGTCCCAAGGGATGAATGGGTAGGCGGTGGAGAATGGTGTAATTATTTTATGGCGTCCATAAACTTCGAAGACCTAGTTGTTTGCTCTGGTGACAAGTGCACAAAGTTGTGGCTTCGATGTACTGTGCCGTTAATAGTTACAGCCCCCCAAGTTACGTAGATCGGTAGGATTCTTTAGACATGTTTCAAACAGGCTTATGTTACGACACATGTACTTTTTTTAAAGTTATTCCACACATGTATGCATTGACGTGAAGCCTCACGTGCTCAGTGAGTGTCAGTGCGTATCAGCCTGTCACTCTCCTTCCAACCGGAAGTCCGCCAGTATACCTGTTTCTCATATCTTCTCTCTTTAGATGAATATAGAAGACTGAAACCGTATATATAGGATGGGGCAAAATAACCTCCATACATTTTAAGGTGAATAACAAAAAAACTATTCGAGATACAAGAATTTTATTTTTGGATTCTGAAACTACAACATTGAAAGTTTTAAAAAGAATATCTTGCAATTGGTGGCCGTTGTTTGCGTGCAGTGCGCCTGGGAGACTGCAAAACGGACCGTCTGACAGCCTCGATGTTCTCTGGTGTTCGAGAGGTCCGTGGTCCTCCTCATCTTTATTCAGACACACTTCCCGTTTCCCTGAAGTTCTCAACCCACAACAGAATGGGTTTTCGGTCCGGTACTCGGTCCCGAGGGGGGATTTGGTAGCGAGTACGGAACGCACGCTGC
>Ga0131853_10013802_pt1 | contig 14811 bp, 14 predicted proteins | sample TergutLab28metaG_FD_92764 | JGI IMG/M metagenome (GOLD analysis project Ga0131853, IMG submission 92764) | Labiotermes labralis P1 segment gut microbial communities from Petit-Saut dam, French Guiana - Lab288 P1 (version 2) (version 2) | ecosystem: Host-associated > Arthropoda: Insects >... | reverse complement strand
ACGGCAACAACAACGCCTATGCGCAGGATTCTCCCGTTAGCTGGGTTAGCTGGGAACACGACGAACATCAGCAAAACATGCTGGCCACCACCCGCCATCTGCTGGCCCTGCGACGAGAACATGCGGCGCTGCGCGCCGACTCATTCTTCCTGGGCACGCCCCGGCCCGGCGAGCATTTCGCCGATCTGGTCTGGTTTACCGAACACGGCCACCCGATGGATCGCGTCGCCTGGGATGAGGCCAACCGGCGCACCGTGCAGATGCTTCGCCCCGGACCAGGCCCCGGCGATGCCGATGTTCTGCTGGTGATTAATGGCCGGGTGTCCACGCTCAATGTGATCCTGCCACCAAGGCTGTCGGGGGCCGGGCAGTGGGAACGCGTGTGGGCCTCCGATTGGGAACATCCCAGCATGGTTGCGGATGACGATTTCGCGCGGCTGCCGGAGCTGACGCAGCCCGTAATGGTCACCCTCCGGGCGCTTAGCGTGCAGCTGTTTGTAGCTCGCCGCACTTAACTGAGCGACGCCCTGGATCGTCTCACATCGTGGACACCCCTTTACGCGAAACGCGGCTCTTGCCTACGGTGGTATTCCCCAAACTGTAGGCGGTGCCTGATGAGCGTTTACCTTCGCGCCTGTCTCGCCTGGCTGCTCGCCCTGGGTGGTGCGCTGGCCACCGAGGATGACGCCTCGCATTCTGGTTCCGCCGATGCCGACCGGGGCGCCTTCGAGGTTGAGGTCGGACGTGGGGCGAGCAGCGGGCCTACTACGACCGCACGGGGCGAGCCAACCAACTCCAGGTCGGGCAGTTACTTCCGTAGCCCGACGCTGAGCTGCTGGGATACCACCAACGCCTCACTAATCCGCTATCTGACCCCGGCTACCTGCGACCCAGTAGGTGGCGGGTTTGTGACCTGCCCGGTCGATGCGATCACGCTCTATCCCCTCTGGGTGTTGTGGCACGCCACCGAACACTTACCGTCGGTGCTGGCGTACCTGGCAGACGGCTCGTGCATTCAGGAAGCCGCCGTCAGGGATGAAGCGGCTCGGGCCTTTGCGACCCTGGACGTTCCGACGCCATCGGCCACCCTTCAGTCGGGGTCGTGGCCAACGCTGCTGGTTGGTCTCTGGTATCCCGCATACACGAACGCGGCACCCATTGTGCAGCGGGCAACCCTGCTGGGAGCAGCGGTGTGGATTCGGGCCATTCCCGCCAAGTTTGACTGGGATTTTGATGACTCCTACTCCCCCGGCGGCTCGGCCCTGGCGACCACAGAACCGGGGCGGCCGTGGGTTAGTGGCGAGCCGTTGCCCGACTCATCCTGGCCGGGCCATGCCTGGGTTGCCCTCGGCGGGCGGGGGTGGGCGGAGGTGACGGTCACCCTGCGCACCACCTGGCGGGGGCAGTATCGCGTAGAGGGTGGCGCGTGGATCGACATACCCGACGAGATTGTCACGGTCTCTCAGGCGGGCACCTTCATCGTCGCCGAAGCTCATGTTCGCCTGATCGACGATAAGTAACTAACCGCGACAAATGGTCATGTAGCCTAAGGATTTCCGCTGGACCTGCATTTGATCCGAAAGGCTTTCCAATGACCTCAGATGTTCCCCCTCCCGAATCTCCCTTCACTGCGCCGGGAGCTTCTCCCTACGCGCCACCGCCAGGAGGGCCAGGCTACCCGCCACCGCCAGGTGTCCAGTATCCGCCGCATGGGGTCCCGCAGTACCCACCGCCCTATGGCGCCCACCCTGGCTATCCCTATGGCGGGCCGCCGATGGTGGACCGGGGCCGAACCATCGGCATTGTCGGCCTGGTCTTCGCCTTCCTTATGCCCCTGGTTGGCTTGATTCTCTCCATTATCGCGCGAAGCACTCTGGCTTCAACAACACGATGGCTAAGGCGGGCATCTGGACCAGTTCTGCCCTCATGGTTATCGGCGTGATCGTCCTCATCGTGGCCATAACGTGGCTCGTTCGCACCTGCAATGATCTTGGCCCTGGTACTCACATCGTCAATGGGTTCACGGTTACTTGCAGCTTTGGCTAGTCGCGTTGGGCGCGGCTGGAGGCGTAGAGGCAGACGGCGGCGGCGGTAGCTAGGTTCAGGCTTTCGGCCAAGCCGTAGATGGGGATGCGGATAGCGGCGTCGGCCAGGGCGCGGTCTGTGGGGCTAAGGCCGCGGGCCTCATTGCCGAATATCCAGGCGGTGGGTTCGGCCAGATCGGGGGCGCCATCGAAGGCTGCGGCGCCATCCCAGGAACCGGCGGCATCCAGCAGGTCGTCGAGATCATGCTCGCCTGCGCCATCGGCGGCAAGCACGGCACACCCGGCATCGCGGGCCGCGTCGATGGCCTCGGGCAAGGTCAGGCCGGTGATGACCGGCAGGTGGAACAGCGATCCGGCTGTGGCGCGCACCACCTTGGGGTTATGTACGTCAACGGAATCCCCCGCGAGGATCACCGCGTCGGCCCCGGCGGCATCGGCGGCGCGAATCACGGCGCCTGCATTGCCTGGGTCGCGGACGTCGGAAAGGATCGCGATGAGGCGACGGGGAGCATCGGCGATGGTTTCGACCGGCCCAACCGACGCCGAATTGAGCACCGCGAGGATGCCTTGGGCGTCGAGGCTCATGACGTCGAGCACCTCGGGGGTGCCGAGATGGACGTATAGTCCGGCGGCGCGGGCTTCGGCTGCGATCTCTGGGTACCGCGTGGCGGCTGCGGGCGTCAGGTAGATGTCGCGTACGGCGTCGGCGGCGAACCGAACGGCCTCGCGGACACCCTGCGGCCCCTCAACCAGAAACTGGCCGTGTCGCAGGCGTGCCGAACGCCCGGATAACGCCCGCACCTGTTTGACGCGCTCGGCTCGCGGGTTAGCGAGCGTCACATCAGCGGCGCGGGGCATCCGGGCGTTCGGGGAGTTCAACTTTAGGCAGCGACGGCCTTGGGGGCATTGACGTCGGCGGGTAGCGCCTTCTTGGCGATATCAACGAGCGCGTTGAACGCGGGGGTGTCGTTGACAGCCAGCTCGGCGAGCATCCGACGGTCCACCTCAACACCGGCCAGGCCCAGACCCTGGATGAAGCGGTTGTAGGTTAGGCCCTCCGCGCGGGCGGCGGCGTTGATGCGCTGAATCCACAGCTTACGGAACTCGCCCTTGCGATCCTTACGGTCGCGGTAGGCGTAGACGAGAGAGTGAGTGACCTGTTCCTTGGCCTTGCGGTAGAGCCGCGAACGCTGGCCGCGGTAACCACTGGCTCGCTCAAGGGTAGTCCGACGCTTCTTCTGGGCGTTTACCGCCCGCTTCACGCGTGCCACGTGATGCTCCTTACATTTGTATACGACTTGTTCTTGGGTAGCGGTCTGCCCGCAGATGTTTAGCGACCGAGCAGCTTCTTGATGCGCTTGACCTCGGCGGGGTCAACCACCTGATCTTGTTCCAGGCGACGCTTGCGCGTGGTAGACTTGACCTCGGCCTTGTGGCGGTTGTTTGCCTGCTCGTGCATGATCTTGCCGGATCCGGTAACCCGGAACCGCTTCTTAGTACCGGAGTGCGTCTTGTTCTTCGGCATGACTGCCGTCTCTCCTTGGGTTTGGTCCCCACCGGCTGGTGAGGACTATGGTGGCGGGCGCCGGATTGCCGATGCCCGGTTTGGGTGGTGGTCTTTACTCGGCGGGTTCCTCCGCCTTCTTAGGTTCGGGGGTGCTGGCGGGCTTTTTCGCGACGGCAGGCTTCTTGGCCGCTGCGGGCCTGGCAGCCGCCGGTTTCTTCGCCGCCGTTGTTGCTGTCGGCTTAGCTGCGGGCTTCGCGACCGGCTTCGGCTTGACGACGGGCTTTGGCATAGCCTCAACGGGGCTTGGCGCTGGAGATTCGATAGGCTCCACCGGCGAGGCGGGCGCCTCGTCCTCACCCTCATCTTGGGCGGCGGCTCGGCGGGCCTCGGACTTGGTCATCCGACGCGAGTTCACCTCGTTGGCGCGCTTACGCTGCTCGGCCTTGGCGTCGGCCTTTTTGCGGACGGGACCAAGCACCATCGTCATGTTCCGGCCATCCTGCTTGGGCATGGATTCGACGGTGCCCAGGTGGGCAACCTCCTCGGCCAGCTTGGTGAGCAGGCGAACCCCGGCGTCCGGGCGCGACTGCTCGCGGCCGCGGAACATAATCATTACCTTGACCTTGTCGCCGCCCTCTAGGAACCGGACTACGTGGCCCTTCTTGGTCTCGTAGTCGTGGTTGTCGATCTTTAGGCGGAAGCGGATTTCTTTGAGTACGGTGTTGGCCTGGTTGCGCCGGGCCTCGCGCGCCTTCATGTCGGACTCGTACTTGTACTTGCCGTAGTCCATGAGCTTGGCGACGGGCGGGCGCGCGTCGGGAGCGACTTCGACTAGGTCGAGGTCGGCGTCCTGGGCCAGCTTCAGGGCGACCGACGTGCCGACAACGCCGACCTGCTCCCCGCCGGGGCCGATGAGCCGGACCTCGGGAACGCGGATCCGGTCGTTGATGCGAGGCTCGCTGATGGTGATACTCCTTGGGTCAAGTTCGTGTCTTTCCATCAGGAACGAGGAAGGCCCCCGTTCCTGAGAATCAGGCGGAGGCCACAACGAACGGACGCCACCGCCGTGCAGGCACGACGCGCCGTCCGACCGAACCCGGCCCCCTGTTACTGCTACGGGAACTTCGGGTGGGAGTGGTCTCCGCTTTCTTCACTTGCGCGCACCCAAAGGCCCGCCCAAGTCGGTCAAGCACGAACTCTACCACGAGCCGAAGGTTCCTGGGGTGGCTACTTGCGGGAGCGGGCTTGGACCTTCTGCTCATGCTTGGCTGCTAGGGCGTTGGCTGCGGCGCCACCGGCACCGACTCCGGGGGCACCGAAAACGGCTCCCGACCCCATTGGCTTTGCCATCTCCTCATCCCAGGAACCGAACACGCCGGTGAACTGGGTGCAGAGAGTCAGCCTGGATAGCCGGGCTGCGGCCTCCGCCTGTCCGGCCTGCCGCAGCTCGGTGCAGTGCGCGCTTGCCACCAACGAAGAGTTAGTAACGTAGAACTGATGTTTGCCTACCGTCAGCTGGCTAAAGCCGCGCTGCCGTTTAAGTAGCCGCTGCATCTGCCGCAATTCCCGCGCCAAAGTGGCGTCATCAATGGGAATTTGGGCCAGCAGACCCAGAGTATGCATCAGCGGCAAAAGTATCACCGAAAAAACCACGAAGCCAGGCCGCCACACCTTGCGGTTGTTTAGTGCCTTTAGCAGAGCCACCGCGCGCTCAGCCCCGTGCCCGTCGCTGGCCGCGATTGCCAAAGCGGGAAGACCAAATGGATTCAGTGGCCCCGTATCCTCTGCTTCGCTGGCCTTTGCCGCATGAAAATGAAGTATGTAGCTCTGCCAGAGCCAGAGCCTAAGTTCCTGGGCATAGACCACTCCGCCAGCAACATCTTGGGCGGATAACCCAAGCAGAGCGGCGTAGGGGTAAAAGCTCTCCAGCGCGTCAAAGTTCTCACAGGCCGCCAGCCCTGAGTAAAACGCGGCAGTGCGCTCGGCGGTATGCGGGTAGTTCTCCGGTTCCGTTCCCGTAGCGATTAGGTAGCAGGCCAGCCCCAGGTAGTGCGAGTCGCCGTGGAATCCTGCGGCCACCAGCAGATCACGCACAACGTTGATGCGATTGAGTAGCTCCACATCACCGCCATGCACAGCCAACAGTACCGCCACGAATGCCCCGTTGTTTGCAAAGTTGCTGTGGCTCTCCACCAGCCAGCGCGCCGCGCGGATGGCCTCGCAATCGGCTTGCCTATCAAAGTGCGCGAAGAAGAACGCGGCCAGGCGCCTGTTCTCGACCCGAAACCCCTCTTTATGAAGCGGGGCCAACGCCCGCCAATTCTGCGCAAACAGCGCCTGCTTCTGTTGAACACGATCCACGATAGGTCATCTTACCTGGTGGGCGATGATTAGGACGGCTTTTTCGACGGCGTAGATCGGGTCGCGGGAGGCGCCTTTTACTTCGGCGTCGGCCTGGGCGACGGCGGTGATGGCGGCGGCTAGGCCCTCGGGGTTCCAGCGTCGTAGCTCGTTTTGGGCATTGCGCACCTGCCAGTCCTGTAGGCCCAGCTCGCGGGCGGTGACGTTTCCACCTCGAATCGCAGCGACCCGAGCCAGCGTCCGCAACTTGATTGCTAAGGCGGCCACGATGGGTACCGGGTCTACTCCGGTGGCCAGCGCATGGCGCAGCAGTGCGACGGCGCTGCCCACGTTGCCGGTCAGGGCCGCGTCGGCCACCTTGAAGCCCGTGGCTTCTACCCGACCGCCGTAGTAGCGATCCACCATTGCTTCAGTGATTAGGCCGGAGGTGTCGGCGATGAGCTGTGTGGTGGCGGCGGCCAGCTCGCGCAAATCGCCGCCGAGGGCGTCCACCAGGGCGCGCACCGCCTCCGGTTCGGCCTTGCGGCGCGCCCGGCGTAGCTCACCGGCAACGAACTCCGCCTTATCCGAGTCGCGTTTTATCTCGTCGCACTGCATCACGGGGGCACCACTGGCAATGATCGCGTCGAGCGCTTTCTTGCCTCGTACTCCCCCGCCATGAACCACCACAACGGTGGTTTCCTCGTCGGGGGCGGCGACATAGGCAACCAGGTCGGTAATTAGATCGTCCGTACAAGCCTCGGCCCCGGTGATGACAACAATCTTGGCCTCACCGAATAGCGATGGGCTGGCAGCGACAACCAACTGCCCGGCGGCGTAGCTAGTTCCGTCGAGGATAACCTTCTCGGTTTCCGGGTCGCCCTCGCGAGTTAGGGCCACCACGCCATCGAGAGCGCGTTCGCGTAGCAACTCCTCCGGGCCGCGTACCAGCACGATCGGCGCCAGCGCGGGTTCATCCCAGCGACGCGTCTTAGCGGCGGGACGTAAGCGGGCAGCAGGCACGGGCTAACTCTGCCATGAATGTGGCTCGCTCCGCTGTTCGCGGCGTACCCGGATCGCCACTCGCACCGCAAACACGCCGAAGAAGGTCACGACACCGACGACGAGTACGCCAACAAACATCAGTGGGGTCACCCGGAAACCAGCATCAACTACTCCCGCCCCGAATTGCCCGGTCGCCCGCAGATCGTCGGCAACGTCGGCGGCGGCTTGCCGTATCTGCGGCAGCCGCGTGACCACCTGGGCGCCAGGGCAGTCGGTGATGCCGAAGGTGTTGTGCCCGGCGATGGCCGGGAAGGTCGCGGGTTCGCCGTAAGGCCAGACGAGGTTTTGACTGGCCGGATATCTGGTGATGTCAGCGGCGGGGTCTACCCCGTAGTGGCTGAGCCGCCAGCCGATGATTTCGCCGGCCGCTTGCAGCATCTCCTCGCTGGGCACGTTCGTGGTGAAGTCGCCAAGCAGCGCCACCCCCACCGAGCCGGTGTTGAACCCGCGGGCATGTGCCCCGACCACCGCACGTTCTAAGCTTCCGGCGGCGCCCTCAAAAATGTTCCCGGCGGCGTCGATGAAAAAGTTGTAGCCAACGTCGCAGAACCCCCGTGCATCCATGTGGTCATCTTGGATTTCGCGCAGGCGAGCCATTGTGTCGCCTTTGTCGGTGAAATCGCTGCGTCCCGATGTATGATGGACGATAGCGTGCTGCACGCGGCCTGCCACCCGTGAGTTGCACTGCGGCTCGCGCGCACCCCACTCCTGGCGCGTAATCACTCGCGGCCCGCCGATAGCCGGGTCCGATGCGGCAAAAGCGGCGCTGGCGCCAACCGCCGTGATCGCGCAGAGTAGTATGCCCACGGAAAGTTTCCGAACACCCATGACGTTCATGTTACGGCGAAGAGGGCGTCGCTCGGGTAGCGCCCGAGGTTGATTTCAAGGCGATGGTTCTCATCCCCTGGGACTACTCGTACAGGCCAGCATGATTTGACCTTCGCGCAGAGTTAGGGCGGCGGTGCCGCAGTCGTCGGTGCGAACGATGGTGGCCGACTGCGCGTAAAGGTTAAGAGCGCGGGAAGCGGGGTGACCGTAGGTGTTCTCGCCCACGCTAAGGAGCGCGACTTGCGGGCTTAGGGCACGGGCCAGGCCGATGGATTGCGACGCCGAGCCGTGGTGGGCAACCTTGACCACGTGTACCGGTTGAGCAGCCACCGCTGCCAGCGCGGGGTCGGCGCGCCAGGCGGTCAACAGGGCGACCTGCCCCGACTCCTCTAGGTCGCCGAGGGCCATGATGTTTAACGCCCCGCCCGGCCCGCTTGCCCGGAGGTGAACGGCCAGCGAGGCGTCGTTAGCCGGGTCACCCTCCTCAGACCCAGACTCAGACCCGAACACTGCTCCCGGCCCAAGCGTTGTGATCGTCACCTGCCACGGCTCCTCACCAACAAGTAGTGAGCCTCCAGGCATCGGTATCTGCGGGGTTACCCCGGCTTGGGCGAGGCTACGAATCGTCTGCGCCGCCGCTGGTTCGGGCTGGGCCAGCGGGGACACCCACGCCGCCATTACTTCCCGCCCGCTCAGCACCTCGGCCAAACCACCAACATGATCGGCGTGATAGTGCGACAGCACCAGCAGATCTATCCGCGTCACCCCTAGCTGGTCAAGACAAATTCCAGCCGCAGAACCTGGCGGCCCCACATCAACAACGATGGCCGCGTTTGGTCCCGAACGAATCACCAGCGCATCGCCCTGGCCGACATCGCAGGCCGCGACCTGCCAATCTTCGGGCGCCTGCCCATCCCGCAAAACTAGCCGAACCGCCACCGGTGAACCAACCACCACCGCAACCACGGCCACCGCCGCTAGCAAACTTCTTCGACTCTTCTTGTCGAGTCGGGCATTTACCCAGCCGATACCTGGTGGCCGTCGAAGCGCCAGAAACAAGACCAGCCCAGTGGCTGCGGCAAGCGCTATCGCCCCGCCAATGCCACCGGGCCACGGCACCCGCGCCAGCGGCAGGGCGGCGCACCATCTGGCCACCGCCGCAATCCACCACGTCGCGCATCCCGCCAGCCACGCCAGGGCGTGTGCCACGGCGGGCAGCCAGGGGGCGGTGATAGTTGCCCCCAAACCCAGCAGCGTCGCCGGGGCGACCGCCGGGGCCACCAGCAGGTTCGCTAGTACCCCCATCGTGGGGACCGAGGGCGCAAACAGGATCAGGATTGGCCCGCAGGCCAGTTGTGCAGCCACCGGCACCGCCAGCGCGAAACCGAGCGAACGGCCCAGCCAAGGCGCCAACCGTTCCAGAAGCGGCGGCGTGAGCAGCACAAGTCCAACCGTTGCCGCGCAAGAGAGCGCAAACCCATAGGAGCGGGAGAGCCACGGATCGACGCACAGCAACACGCACACGCTTAAGGCCAGCGAGGGCAGGGCCGAGGCCGGACGGCCCAGCACGATGCCTAGCACCACCACCGCGCACATCGCGGCCGAACGCAGCACCGATGGCTCGGGCCGCACCAGCAGTACGAATCCTGCCGCGATTGCGGCGATAGTCAACGCGCGCACCGCCCTCGGCAGCCGCATCGTCGTGGCCAGCCCCGTCACCAACGCGAGTACCACCGCGAAGTGCCCACCGGAGACGGCGGTTAGATGCGTCAGGCTGGAGGTCTTGAACGCGGCAGCCAGATCATCGGGCATCCGCGAGGTGTCCCCCACGGCCATTCCCGGCACTAGGCCGCGGGCCTGCGCAGAAAGATCGTCGGTCACCGCAAGCAGCGATTCCCGCATCGCATTGGTGACCGCAACAACAACCGGCGGGGCGCGCACCGCCTGCCAGCCGCCAGCCGTAAGCCGGGCCGCCGCCATCGCGCCCGGCTTTGCCAGGCGCAGGTCGCCACTTACCTCAATGCGCGCTCCGTATCTGGGCGGCTCACTAGGCGAGGCGACCTCCACCTGCGCCCTTGCGGTGGTGGTGACAGTGCGGGCGGTCAGGGTGTCGATGTCCAGCATCCAGGTGTAGCCCTCGCCGAAAAATGCTGGCCTCGCATCCGAGGCCACCGTGCCGGTTATGGTTACCGCCGCGCGTTGTCCGGCCAGCGCGATGACTGGCTGCCGTCCGGCCTCGACGCGTAGCACCGCCAGCGCGATGACGGTCACTGCGGCAAGGGCCAGCGCCGCATGAGCCAGGAGCGGTCGTGCCTTTCGGGAGAAAACGTGCGCTGTAGAGCACGACTTCTCCCGAAAGGCACGACTAGAAAGCAGCAGCGATAGCGCGGCGGCCCCGACGGCGCTCGCGGCCAGCAGGTATCCCGCGGGTTGCGCTGCCGCCGGGTAAGTGGTTAATACCCAGGCCGCTACCCAGGTGACGAACGCTGTCGGGACGAGACGCAGGTCAGCAGTCATCGCGCACCCCGGCTAAACCGTCACCAGCGGGCGGAGGCTGGCCAAGATGGCCGGGCCAATGCCGGAGACCTCGGCCAGTTCATCTATGCTCGCGAAGGGGCCGTTGAGTTCCCGCCAGGCGATGATGCGTCCAGACAGCGCCGGGCCGATGCCGGGGAGCTGTTGCAGCGTGGTGGCATCGGCGGTGTTGACATCGATCAGGCCGCCCCCCTTGCCCGCCTCCCCGCTCAGCGCCTCAACTGGTGGCGACTCGGGCACCTCCTCTCCCGGCGCCGGAACCCGCACCTGTTCCCCATCCACCAATACTCGCGCCAGGTTGATGGCCGCCACATCGGCCCCAGCCAATGCTCCCCCGGCGGCGGCGACAGCATCGGCTACCCGCGACCCGGCGGGCAGGCGCACCACCGTGGGATTGTGTACCTGCCCAACCACATCCACCACGATCTCTGGCAGCACCACCTCCGTTGTTTCGCCGGTGAATGGTAGTCGGGCATCGTCTATCACCGCGATCTCCACCGGCGGTTTGCCGCCCCCGCCAGAGAAGCTGATAGCCATTATTGCCAAGCCCACCGCAAGGAGAGCGCCCGCGCCGACGAGGGCCGCTCTTGGGGTGAGCGCCCACCGGTATCGCTGACGATTCCGAGAGGAGGGCGACCCCAACTCGATCTCATCTCCGCCGGGCACCTGCCCCTGAGCGGCGGCGTAAACCGTGGCCGCGTATCTAGCGGTAGCGGTTACCGGTTCTCTCCCGGTGGGAGCCTCGCCCCTAGCGGCCTGGAAACGGCCCAGGGCAGCGCGCAGCGAGTTATCGTCTAAGGCCGGTTCGTGAATCACCCTCCCGACGCTAGGCCGTGGAGCGATTGAGGGTTGCTGATCGTTAGGCCACCTGTGGATTGGCGGCAGTGGTTACGGCCTGTGGATACTTCAGTGCGAGTGATTCCCTACATCTGCCGCGCAGATAGCTAGCGATCCAGGGCCGGTGTGGACGCTTAGTACCGCCCCCGCTGGGGCTACCGCCACCGGAATGTCAAGCAGATGCTCCAGCCGAGCAGCGGCCTCAACGGCGCGGTCGGTGGCCTCGACGTGATGAACTGCGACGGCGGCGCGGCTCATTCCCTTCGTGTGTCCAACCGCGAGGGAGACCAGTTTGTCCAACGCTGCCTTGCGGGTGCGTACCCGTCGTACCAGCTGCACCCGGCCCTCGGCGATTTCCAGTATGGGTCGGACGCCGAGCGCCGCCCCGAGCGCCGCCGAACCGGCTGAGAGGCGACCGCCGCGTCGCAGGTACTCCAAGGAATCCACCAGGAACAGCACAGCGCCGGAGGCCGCCACCTCGCGGGCGCGGGCGGCTACCTGTTCTGCGGTGGCTCCGGTCGTCGCGCACTCGGCCGCCGCCATTACCGCAAAGCCCAGGGTGGCAGCAGCCATGCCTGAGTCCACCACGGTCACCGGCAGGTTAGCTCTGGCGGCGGCGCTTTCTGCTGCCGCGCACGTACCCGAGAGTTCCCCCGAGAGATGAATTGACAACACCTCGGTGGCCCCATCATCAAGTAACTGCTGATAAACCGTCGCGAATACCTCGGGGGGTGGCTGTGAGGTGGTAAGTCGCTGTCCCGCCGAGAGCCGGTCGCCGATCTGCTCGACGGTCTCGTCTACCCCTTCGCGCAGCTCACCATCGTCGGTGATTACCCGCAGCGGCACCACTACGATGCCCAGACGTTCGGCCACATCGGAAGGCAGGCTCGCGGTGGAGTCGGTGACCACGCGCACCGTTAGCTGCGGCGGCACCACCGGCAGCGTCGCCTCGGCTTGGCCTCGGTGCCGCAGCCGCTCAGAAAGTCGAGTGAGAAATCGCATAACCGGACAAGCCTATCTCCCCTCCACCAGTGATTGTGTCTGCCAAAACCACTGCCCGCTTCATTGAGGTCGGTAGTTTGCGTCGAGGTCGGTAGCTCGAGTTACCGATCTCGACGCAAACTACTGACCTCAACGCATCGCCCTTCTCGACGGTTGTGATGGGGAAATGAAGTGGCGAGAGCGGGGGTGAGTGTGGTGGGGTGGGGGGATGAACGTGAATCTTCCTATTGGCTACCGCATTGAACAACTCACCCCAGACCGTCTGCGCGACGTGATGGTGCTGGACACTTGGGCATTTCCGCACATCACCGATATTGACGAGGTGAAGCTCGAAGAGCTATCGCTGACCTGGGAGCGCACCTTCGGTGTGGTGCCGCCAAATGGCAAACCGGGAGAAATCGTTGGCATGTACGGAACGCACCCGTTCCGTCAGGCGGCGGTACCGGGGGCCACGATTTCGATGGGTGGGCTTACCTGGGTGAGCGTGCATCCGCAGCATCGGCGCAAGGGTCTGTTGAATGCGATGATCGATCATCACTTCACTACCTGCATTGATAACGGTGAGCCGATTGCTGGGCTATTCGCGGCTGAGATGGCGATCTATGGCCGGTACGGTTTCGGCGTGGCAGGCGATCATGTGATGTTGGAGATTCCCCGGCAGGCAGAGCTTCGGCCGGTGACGGACAGCGACAAGCACACGGTACGGGTTGAGATGTGCAACCCAGAAGCGCATGAGGAGATGATTCTGCACATTCATGCGGCACAGGGCCAGCCAAGCTGCGTCGGCCGGCCGGGCTGGGTCACCTTTGAAACCCCTGGATTGCGTTCCTCAATGCTTCAGGACCCATCCCGCTGGCGGGGCGGCAAGGAGAGCCGACGCATCGTCATTGTCGAACGCGACGGCGAGCCGCGTGGCTACGCCTTGCTGCGGCGAGGCACGAGTTGGAGCAGCTATCTCCCGCAGGGCAAGGTCGAGGTGCGCGAGGCACTGGCCCTCGACGCCGCCGCTGAACATGCACTATGGAAGGTGCTGCTCGACTTTGATCTGATGAAGGTCACCGACATAGACACTCAATCGGTGGATGCGCGCATCTTGAACCTGCTGGTAAACCGTCGGGCTGCGCTGCCTAAGCTGGTGGACAACCAGTGGATTCGCATCATCGACCTGCCCGCTGCCTTAACCACTCGAAAGTATCAGGCCGACCTGGATGTGGTGCTGGATGTGACGGACGAGCGCTTGCCCGCCAACGCCGGGAACTGGCGTCTGCAAGCCAGGGCGTTTGGTGAGGCCACCTGCGTTCGCACCGACTCCCCCGCCGAGGTGACCCTGGATGTGCGCGAGCTGGGTTCGATCTACCTAGGTGGCCGCTCCCTGGCAGCGCTCGCCACGGCGGGCCTAGCAAACGACGGCCAAGTCACCGATGCCGTAATGCGAACCTCCGCCGCCTTCGGCTGGCCCCTAGCCCCAGCCGCGATGGAATACTAGTTCCCGAGCAGCTTCACATGGCGGCGTTCGCGTAGGGTCAATGGCGCGATGATTCTGGCATCGAAGGTCACCAGTGTGGCTCCAACGGTCACGGCCACATTCAGCAAGTGCAGGTCGGTTACCTGACGGCTTCCCTGAAGGCTAAGAGTTCTCACCGCAGCAGCCGCGAGAGACGTATCATCGACGATGAATGTCATTCGGGACTGTTCACGCAAATCGTTCATCGCCCGAAGGGCGGCTTGCCCGGTCTGGACGCCTTGATCCATCACGCTCGGATTCATCAGTAGCCGAACCAACCCAGTCTCAGTTAGTGGGGTTGTTGCCACCAGCCTAGCCTCTTGGAACCAGGTTGTTGCTGCCTGATGATCGTCGTGTTCGGGCACAACCAGCGCCAATAGCACGTTGACATCAGGTAGTTCAGTATTCGTTGGCAAGAGCTTCCTCCACCATTTCCCGAGTGATCTTTCGGCCCCCAGTTGAAACCAAGCGCAGCGGCGGAACTGAGGCTGGCGCAAGCTCGCGCTCGATTCGTTGCGCACCCTCGACTGCTAGGTTGGCCAGCAGTACGCCAGGTTTTCCGGCAGCCTCGGGCCACCTGGCCGCCGCGACTGCTAGCGCATGTTGGATACGCGGCGTATGCGTCACCGCCGACCGAGGCAAGGTAGTAGGCATACTCCAAGTGTAACACCCAGGTGTCACTCCAATTTGTGGGCGGATTACCTAGTGCCCTACGTCATCGCGCTCGGAAGGAGCGAAGCGACTGGATTCGCTGGACCTAGACCCAGACGCTTACTCGTAACTCTAGGTTCTGCGACTACGCTCGTTCCTCGCTCCTTGGTTTCGACACGGGCCGCAAGCGGCCCTACTCAACCAACGGCGGGTGACTACCCCTCACTCAACAACTCAGCCAACAGCTCACGGCAGTTGGCGAGGTTGTTCGCCGAATTCAGGGTGTCAGGGTGATCCTCTGGTAACACCCGCTTGAATGTTGCGTGGGTTTCTTCGTGAAGAACGATGGCCTTCTGCAGATTCTCCTCCCCACCCAAACCCTGGTAGCAGATGGCGAGGTTGTTCGCCGAGCCGAGGGTGTCAGGGTGATCCTCTGGTAACACCCGCTTGAATGTTGCGTGGGTTTCTTCGTGAAGAACGATGGCCTTCTGCAGATT